>Ga0268266_10000243_pt1 | contig 92211 bp, 89 predicted proteins | sample KBSS13metaG_FD_190356 | JGI IMG/M metagenome (GOLD analysis project Ga0268266, IMG submission 190356) | Switchgrass rhizosphere microbial communities from Kellogg Biological Station, Michigan, USA - KBS S1-3 metaG (SPAdes) (version 2) | ecosystem: Host-associated > Plants > Roots > Rhizosphere...
ACTGGCCGATCGTATGCAGCGAGTCCTCATCGATATCGACGACCCGCACCGGCGCATCAGATTTCGCCCGCGGCTGAAGCTGCTGGAAGAAATCGAACGTCGTCTCTCGCGCCACCCGGACGGGATAAGGATCGGCCAGCCGCACCAGCACCAGCAGCGCGATAAGCGCCAGCCCCAGCAAGGTCGGGATGATCTGGCGCTTCAGCATTCGCCGTTACAGTCTCAAGCTACTGCCGTAGGACTCGCGACGCACTAGCGGCCCGGGCAGGTGCGACCTTTGCACGGCGGCGTTCCGCCGCCCTTACTGATGACCGCCTCCGGCAGTGTTTGGTTCGTGTTCGTATCGATAAAGCAGCGCCGTGATTCATCCACCCAGAACGGCTGCATCAGCAGCTTCTGCGACACGATATAGCGGAACGAACCGCGTGCGCCGCCATCAGCCGCCAGCACTTTGCCGATCGTGTAGGAATCGGTGAGGCTGGTGGCGCCGAGATCGCACTGGTGTGAGAGGGTCACGCACTTGCCCTTGAGGTCGCAAAGCTGCACCGCGCCGCGGAACAACGCCACCCAGGTGCGGCCATCAAAACCCGGCACCACCTTGCTCTTCGGCTCGACCAGATAATCGAACGCTGTGCCGCGCACGCCGATCGTGCCGGTCGGCGTATTGATCGTATAGGCGCTGTGATCGCTCTTGCCGGTGATGAATCGGAACGTTCCAGAGAGCGAATTGATCGCGAATTGGCTGACCGATTTGTCCTTGCCGCGCAGCAGGTACTTTTCGATCACCAGCGCCGAGCCAGGCCCGACCACGAGATGCGTGTCGTCGTTGAAGATGAGCTGGACTTGGCCGCTCGCCCCGGTGGTGATCTTGTCGCCCATGCCGACATCCGAGCCGACCACCAGTGTTGTTGTAGTCGCGCCGGAAGTGTTGCTGGCGCTTGGATTGACGCCCACAGCCTTGCCGGCATCCACCGTATCGGCCAGCGCCACACCGCCGAGCACGATCTGGCTCAAAATCGCCACTGCCAGTATGCCGAAACGCCGCATTCGAGGTCCCCGATCCGTCAGAACAAAACGTGTGATGTATTTGAGCGGCACGACCATAGCATTCAAAAACGCCGTCTGACGAGTGCTGCGCGCGCATAGAATGCTGTTGGCAGTGAACCGGGGCTGAACAGCTTCTTCAGCTTTCGTGCGGCCGAAAGTGCTAGGGTCGCTGCGAAATAACGAGGCATGCTCAGGCAGAAGCGGTGGTTTGCTCGATCCTGAACAAGCGAGGCTTAAAGACGCGGGTTCCATTTTCTATTCTACCGAAATTGATAAGCTCAAGGCGCGAAGACCTGCGAAAAAGTGGTCGCGCCGACTCATCCTCGGGTCAATTGCCGGCCGGGGGAGAGGTCGCTAACAGGACGGCGGGCGGGGGGATTCTGCAGTGACGATCGGCTGGGTCTTGCTGTTGCTGCTGGGCTTGGAATTCAAGCATTACATCGCCGACTATGTGCTCCAGGCCGGCTGGATGATCGCTCAAAAGGGCAATTTCCTCGCAGCCGGCGGTTACGCTCATGCCGGCCTCCACGCGGTGCTCTCCGCCATCGTCCTGCTCATTGCGCGCGTCCCGTTGCCCGCTCTGGCGGCGATCGCCGCAGCCGAGTTCGTCGTGCATTATCTTGTGGATTTCGCCAAGGTCTACTACGGGCGCGGCGTCGATCCTGACGAAAACGCTCAGCGCTTCTGGGCCCTGCATGGCCTGGACCAACTCTTCCACCAGATCACCTATGTGGCGATGGCCTACTTCGCGACTCTGGCGGTAGGGGCCGCGATCTAGCCCTTCTTCGCCGGCGCCCGCTTGCGAGCTGGTTTCGGCGGTGGCGCGGCGGTTGGCTCTTCGATCACCAGCGAGCCGAGAATCTGGTCGACGACATCGAGATCGTGGCGTCGTCCCTCCACCTGCTGCTGCAGGTCGACCAGATAGGTCGTCGTATAATAGAGCCGCCGGGCCAGCAGGGTCGCGATGTGGATGGCGACTTCCGAGCGCGATTCCAAAAACTTCATGGCGTCGTCGATCACATAGGCATTTACGTCCGACAGCGCCTTAACCGTGGCGCTGTGTGGCATGTCGAGCAGCACCGACATTTCGCCCAGCACCGAGCCGGGTTCGTCGACATGACTGACCTGGGTGTCTTTGCGGACCACCTCGATCTGCCCGTCGATCAGCACGAACAGCTTGCCGAGCCGCGCGCCCTCCGGGATGATCGTCTCGCCGGACTCGAAATGCACGGCGGGTTGACCCGCGCAATAATCCAGTATGTCGGCCATTGGTCCTGCCTCGTTCCCCTTGGCGCAGCCTCTGTCTTGCGAATTCCGCGACGCGTTAACGCAAAAGAAGGCCGCCACAACGCTTTGCCCGCCTTGCAGATAGCATCGGGAAGCCGCTCGCGGCAATCGCTTCCGCCTGCCGGCTAAGCTAGACTCCTCGCGACAAACCGCCCCAAGGAAGGCGCCGATGACCGATTCCGCCAGCAAAACGACTACCGTTCCGGCTTCGGCAGCAGGTCCGCTTGTGGTCGCCCGCGGCCTAAAAAAGCGGTTCGGCTCGCGCGAGATTCTGCACGGTATCGATTTCACCATTCCCGCAGGCCGCGTCTATGGGCTCGTCGGCCACAATGGCGCCGGCAAGACCACGACCCTCAACGCCATTCTCGGCCTGACGCCCTGTCAGGGCTCGATCAAAGTGTTGGGCGTCGATCCTTTCGCCCAGCGCGCCCGACTGATGCGCGACGTCGCGTTCATTTCCGATGTGGCGAGCCTGCCGCGCTTCCTCGTCGTGCGCGATCTTTTCCGGCTGGTGGCCGGCATCCATCCGAACTTTTCGACGGCGCGGGCCGAAAGCCTGCTCGAAGGCACCGAGGTGCGGCTCGGCGCCAAGATCGGCAATCTGTCGAAAGGCATGCTGGCGCAACTGCATCTCGCCGTGGTGATGGCCATCGAGGCAAAACTGCTGGTGCTCGACGAACCGACGCTCGGCCTCGACATCACCTTCCGCAAACGCTTCTACCGGCGGCTGATCGAGGACTACATGACGCCCGATCGCACCCTCCTGATCACCACGCACCAGGTCGATGAGATCGAGTTCATGCTGACCGACATCATGTTCATGCGCGACGGGTCGCTGATCCTCGATGCGCCGATGGCCGACGTCGGCCGGCGTTATCTGCAGCTCGTGGCGTCGCCCGATCATTTCCAGGCAGCGCGAGCCCTCGCACCCGTCTTCGAGGAAACCCGCTTCGGCCAGACCGTGATGGTCTTCGACGGCCTCGACCGAGAAAAACTCGAACCTTTGGGGACGGTCTCGACCCCCACCCTCAGCGATCTTTTCGTAGCGCTGATGCAGCGAGAGCCCACGGCCGGAGTGGCCGCATGAGCGCGTTCCTCATTCTGCTCCGGCGCGAATTCATCGAGCATCGCGGCGCGTTTTTCTACGCGCCGCTCATCCTCATCGTCATCCTGACGCTGCTGATCGTCTCAGCCTTCGTCTCCGGCCACACCCAATTCAGCTTTTACGGCGCGGGCATCGGCGGCTATCGCCTGTTCGACGCGGCTTTTCTCGGCCTCGGCTTCCTCTGGTGGGCTTATCTCTTCCTCGTGCTGTTCTTCTATTTCGCCGACGCCTTCAACAGCGATTGGCGCAACAATTCGATGCTGTTCTGGAAGTCGATGCCGCAGAGCGATTTCAGGATTTTGCTGAGCAAGCTGGTCGCCGGCCTGACTATCCTGCCGGCCATGATCTTCCTCGCCTTCCTGCTCACCGGCATCGTCGCCGCAGCAGCCTCGCTCGTCGCGCCACTCGTCCTGCCAATGCTCGGCGCGCCGGATGTGCCCGGTACGGTAACAGCGTGGCTCAATATCAGTGCCGTTGCTGTCTGCTATCTCGTGCTGGCGCTGCTCTGGTACGCCCCGTTCTTCGCCTGGGTGGGTGCACTGTCGACAGCGTTTGGCCGCTGGAGCGTGCCGCTGGCGCTGGTCATCCCGGTGTTGTTCTCGCTGTTCGAAAACAGCATCGATTTTCAGAACGCACCGGGCGGCGGCTATCTGCTCGCCTTCTTGCGCCAGCGCCTGAGCTTCAATTTTGATAGCCGCGACCTGCAGGAGGCGGCATTTTCGAATGCACCCATCGACGTTGGCGCCCTCATCGGCAAGCTCGTCGCCGGCGTGAACTGGCCCTCGCTTCTCGGCGGCCTCATCTTCGCAGGTGTCGTCATCTACATCGCCAGCGAATACCGCCGCCGCGTGCTGAAGAGTTTTGCGTAGCGTTCGGACCCAAAAGCCGAACAATGCCTTCGGTTTCAACCAATAGGCGGCAACAGCGGTAGGGCCTATATCGTCATCAACAGCAATTTCAGCCGGTCATCCGGCTTTGAGGACGCCATGATTTTTCCCGTTGAGACCGATCCCAAGGTGCGCAACGCACCCCTTCTGCCGCTTTCCACCCATTTCGGCCCGGTGCGCATCGCCGTCACCGACAAGGCCAAAGCCCTCGCCATCTGGCGCGACGTCGTCGGCCTGGCGGTCGTCTCCGAAACGCCGGCGGAGCTCAATCTCGGCGTTGGCGGCAAAGTGCTGATCACGCTTGAACTTGGCGCCACCCGCCCGGTGATGCAGCACACCATCGGCCTCTATCACGTCGCCATCCATGTTCCGACCCGCCCGGACCTCGCGCAGATGGCCGTCCGTGCCTTGCAGCGGCAGGTCAGGATTTCGCCGACCGACCACCTCGTCTCCGAGGCGATCTACCTTTGGGATTTCGACGGCAACGGCATCGAGATCACCTTCGAAACGCCTTGGCGCGGTACGCTCGGCAACGCCGATCAGGGTGCCTACGCGGTGACCACCGAGGGGAAGCCGCATTCCGGTCGCGAGCCGATCGACCTCGATGGCCTGCTCGGCGAACTCGGCGAAAATCCGGTGTTGCAGCCGCTAATGCCGGAAGGCACACGCATTGGCCATGTCCACGTGCACGTCAACGATCTTGAACTCGCCATGCGATTCTATCGCGACGGGCTGGGCTATGGCGGGCTGTTCATCATCAAAAAATTCGGCATGGGCGATGTCGGGCTCAATTACACGCCCCACGCCATCGCGTTCAACATCTGGGCCGGCGAGAATGCCGCTTTGCCGATGGCAGGTTCCGCGGGTCTGCGCTGGTTCGAGATATTGGTCGAGGACGGCAAGACCCTCGGCGAAGTCCGCAGTCGCCTCGACGCCATCGGCGCGCCGGTCGCCACCATCGAGGGCGGCATCGAAACCACCGACCCCTCGGGCAACAGGATCAAGGTGCTCGCGGGCTAGAGCAGCTCCAGAAACCGCTCGACGCTTTCCGCGCTGGTGGCCCATGAGGTCACCAGCCGGCCCATCTCTTCATCCGGGCCAATCTGAACCTCGTCCGCCGGCCAGGGATGGAACACCGCGCCTGCAGCACGTAGACGCGCCGCCGTCGCTTTCGGCAAAACCGGAAACACCTCGTTCGCCTGTGGCGTCCATCCGAGCCGCGCGCCAGCCGCGACAATGCCATCGGCAAGTCGCCGCGCCATGGCATTGGCGTGGCTGGCCGTCTTCAGCCAATTGCCGTTTCCGAGATAGGCCTCATATTGCGCCGCAACGAACCGCGCCTTGGAGAACGTGTGCCCGGCGCGCGATTTCAGCACGTCGAGGTCCGGGAAGCGGCCCGGTTCGAACACCACGATGGCTTCTGCCGCCCAGCAGCCGTTCTTGGTGCCGCCGAACGACATCAGATCGACTCCGGCCTTCCATGTCAGCTCGGCGGGGGTGACGCCTAGGCCCGCAACCGCATTGGCGAAACGTGCACCATCCATGTGCACTTTCATGCCGTTTTGCTTCGCAAATTTCACCAGCGTCGCGACTTCATCGACGGCGTAAAGCGTCCCGGCCTCGGTCGCATTGGTCAGGCTCAGCGCCACCGGCATGCCCGTACGATTTCCCGCCGGGTAACGGGCAACCGCCTGTTCGAGATCGGCGAGCGCCATTTTGCCGAACCGGCACGGCACGCCGATAATCTTCATGCCCTGCGTAAAAAACTCCGACGCACCGTATTCGTCATTACGCATATGTGCGTCGGCGCTGGCAAAAATCAGCCCGCCCGGCTTGGCCACCGCCGCCATCGACAGCGCGTTCGAGGCTGTGCCGGTCGCGGTGAAAAACACCTCGACCTCGCGCTCGAACACTTCGGTGAACCGGCGTTTGACCGAGGCGGTAATCTCGTCGCCGCCATAGGCGCTCGCAAAACCAGTGTTGTGGCGCGCGAGCGCAGCCATCACTTCGGGCGTCGCGCCCGCCCAATTGTCGCTGGCAAAATTCATCGGTGGATCAGAGGCCTAGCATCAGCTTGAGGTTTTGCACGGCGGCGCCGGAAGCGCCCTTGCCGAGATTGTCGAGCCGCGCGACCAGCACGGCCTGCCGATGCGTTTCGTTGCCATAGACCCTGAGTTCCATCCGGTCGGTATCGTTCAGCGCCTCGGGCTCTAGCCGTCCGGTCGTATCGTCGGCCATTGGCACAACCGTTACCTGCTCGGCGCCGTCGAAATATTTGGCGAGGGCAGCGTGGAGGTCTGCGGCCTTCGGTTTGCCGTTGAGCGTATCGAGATGCAGCGGTACCGAGACCAGCATGCCCTTATAGAAATTGCCCACCGACGGCACGAAAATCGGCCGCCGCGACAGCTCAGAATATTTGTGCAGCTCCGGCAGATGCTTGTGCTCGAGCCCAAGGCCGTAGAGCTCGAACGACGGCGCCGTGCCGCCCTCGAAATCGGCGATCATCGATTTGCCGCCACCCGAATAGCCCGAAACCGCGTTGACCGTCACCGGATAGTCCGCTGGGATGATGCCGGCCTCGACCAGCGGCCGGAGCAGCGCAATACCGCCGGTCGGATAGCAGCCGGGATTGGCAACCCGGTCGGCCTTGGCGATCGCCGCAGCCTGGCCCGGTGCCATTTCGGCGAAGCCATAGACCCAGCCGGGGGCGACCCGGTGTGCCGTCGAAGCGTCGAGTATCTTGGGCTTCCGGCCATCGAGGCTGTCGACCAGAGCGACCGTCTCTTTCGAGGCGGCGTCGGGCAGGCACAGGATGACGAGGTCGACCTCGGCCAGCAGCGCCTTCTTGGCAGCCGCATCTTTACGCAACTCCGCCGGGAGGCTCTTGAGCGCCGCGCCCGGCACGTCGCCCAGTCGGCGGACGATATCGAGACCGGTGGTGCCCGATTCCCCGTCGATGAAGATCGTCTTCGTGCCGGTAGCGGCGATTTTCGAGATCGCGGTCATGGAACCACTCCTGAGGCCTGATCGAACCTGATTATAGATCGAAGATGACAATAAAAAAGCCGCGCTCCCGGCGCGGCTTGGCAACAGCGCACCGAACGTGCGTTATCGCTGCCGCGGGCAAGCGGGCCAAAAACCTCGGCGGATGGACGTTGCGGTCATCATGGCTTCGCTATGTGGTCGATCGTTGGGCGCCTGTCAATGCCGCTTCCGCCACCTGCTGCGCGTCCGGGGCGAGGGAGGCCATCAGCGTCTGCCTTGCCGAGGTCAGGTGCCGCCCTACAGCCGCTTCCACCCGCACCGCGTCGCGGCTGAACAGCGCATCGATATAGTCGAGATGCTCGACGATGGCGACGCGGTTGCGCTGCTTCTCCAGCACCTTGTTCCACTGGTAGTGGTAGTGAAAAATAAAGGCGATGATATCGTAAAAGTCCTCGATGAAGCGGTTGTGCGCGCCATCGTGCACCAGCCGGTGGAACCGGTTGTCGAGGTCCGAGAAATCGTGGAAGCGGGTGTCGATCACCGCGAGCAATTGCTCGTGCTGCGCCCGGATGACCTTGAGCCGGTTCCACAGCGGCGAACTTGGCGGCAGCTTGGTGAAAGCGATCGCTGACCTGAGCTCGAACAATTCGCGGATATCGAACAGCTCAAGCGCAAAGTCGTCGGTAAATCCCTTGAACACCCAGCGGGCATTTGGCCGCCGCTCAATCAATCCGAAGCGGGCGAAGCGGTTGAGAAACTCGCGAATGCCGGTGGTCGAAACGCCGAACTGACGGGCCAGGTCGAGCGCATTGATCGCCGTTCCCGGCTTGAGATCGCCGCGCAGCATCCATTCCATGAAGCGGGTTTCGACCTGCGCGGCGGTCGAGACGGTTTCGGCATCGGGAAACGGGTCGAGGTCGGTTGGTCCCCGAAGCACGACTTTCGCAGCGCCGTGGCTGCCGACGATCCGCCGCGCCTCGAGTTGGCGCAGTACCTTGCGCACCGTCGTGCGGCTTACCGCCATGCGTGCCGAAAGGTCGTTCTCGGACGGAACGGCGGCTCCGGCCGGTGTCGATGAAACGAGCTCCAGCATCTGGTTGAAGGCACGCTTATAGACGGTGTCGGTCTTCACGCCGTCCCGCCCGCTTTGCCGTCCGCGCGCCCACAGCTCACCTGCATGGCTAACGCGAACGCCGCCGCAGTTGATCGAAGAACACGATGACGATGATCAGGCCGCCCGTGATGATCTGCTGCCAGAACGAGTTGATGTTGAGCAGGTTCGCGCCGTTATTGATCGTGGCGAGGATGAAGGCGCCGATCAGCGGTCCGTGCACCGAGCCGATAGCACCGAACAATGAGGTGCCGCCGATCACCGAAGAGGCGATCGCCTGCAGCTCCCAACCATTAGCCTGCGTCGCATTGCCGATGCCGATACGCGTCGCGAGCAGCACGCCAACGAAGGCAGCGCACACCGCTGAGAGCGAATAGGCGATGTAGATGACGAGCTGCACCCGCACACCCGACAGGCGGGCGGATTCAGGGTTGGAACCCACGGCGAAAAGGTAACGTCCCCATCGGGTCAGCGATAGGAAGATATAGCCCGGTACCGCCACCATGATGACCATCCAGAAGAGGCTTGGTATGCCGAGGAAGTCGAGCGTGGCGAAATCTGTAAAGCCCTTGTCGGTGATGCTGATGGTCGCCCCGTTGGTCATCAGGAGGCCGATACCGCGGAGCGACGTCAGTGTCGCAAGGGTGATGATGAAGGGCGGCAGTCCCATCTTGGTGATGCCGAAAGCGTGGAAGACGCCGATCCCGAGGCCAACCAGCAGCGTGATGAAGATCGAGAGCCAGACCGGCACCCCGGCCTGGATCAGCATGGCGATCACCACGGTGGCAAAGCCGGCGATGGCGCCGACGCTGAGGTCGATGCCTGCGGTTATAATGACGAAGGTTTCACCCAGCGCCAGGATCGCGATCATCGAACCCTGCCGCAGCAGGTTGGGAATGTTGCGCTCGGTAAGGAAGTTCGGGGTGGCGATCGTCAGCACCACGCAGAGCAGCACCAGGATGCCGAGGAGCGTCAGCGCGAAGAGGAAGCTGTAGTTGCGGCGGGCGCGCGCCGCCTCCTTGGAGGCGATCTCGGTTGTCGTGGTCATTGCGGTCTGCCTCCCCTAGACGCCGATGGCTTCGGCCAGCACTTGTTCGTGACTTGCCGCGTGGAACGCGTTGCTGCCCGTCAGCCGCCCGCCGCGGAAGACGTGCAAGGTATCGGCCAGCTCGTAGACCTCCGGCAGGTACGACGAGATGAGAATGATGCCGGCCCCCTTTTTCAGCAGCTCGGCAAGGAGCCGGTAGATTTCCGCCTTGGTGCCGACATCCACCCCCACGGTCGGTTCATCGAAGATGAAAAGATCGGCGCCGTGGTTCAGCCATTTGCCGATGACGATCTTCTGCTGGTTGCCGCCCGACATCGACGAGGCCAGCGAGCGCCGGCTTGGCGTCTTGATCGCGAGGTCCTTAATCTGCCGGTCCGCATGTTCGGCCTCTTCACGAGCGGAAATCGTGATGCCATGCGTCAGCCGGTCGTAGATCGGCAGGTTGATGTTGAAGCCGATCGACAGGTTGAGATTGAGGCCCTGATCGCGCCGGCTTTCCGGCGCCATCGCAATACCGAGCCGGATCGCTTGGCGTTCCTTGCGGATATCGACGGGTTGCCCCTTCCAGAGGATTTCACCGCTCGTCTTGGGATTGCGGCCGAAGATGCTCATGGCGAATTCGCTGCGTCCCGCGCCGATCAGGCCATAGAGCCCGACGATTTCGCCGCGGCGCACCGTCAGCGAGACATCCTCGAAACCTTTGCCCGAGAGTCCGCGCGTTTCGAGCAGCACTTCGCCGAACGGCACCGTCTCCTTGTGGTAGATTTGTTCGATCGAGCGGTTGATCATCAGCGCGACCAACTCGTTCTCGTTGGTGTCCTTGATGTTGCGCGTGCCGACGAGATTGCCGTCGCGCAGGACGGTGACCCGATCCGCGAGTTCGAACACTTCCTCGAGGCGGTGGCTGATATAGACGATGGTAACGCCGCTATCGCGGAGGCGCCGGATCAATGCGAAAAGCTGCGCTGCCTCCTGCCGGGTGAGGTAAGCGGTGGGCTCGTCGAAAATCAGAAACTTCGTGCCACGCAATGAGGCGCGGGCGGTGGCAACGAGTTGCTGCTGGCCGATGGTAAGGCTGCCGAGTTCGGCGCCTGCGGGCAGATTGAAACCCATGTCGTTGAGGATACGCTGCGCCTCGCGAGTCATCTCCCGCTTTTGCATCAGCCCGTACTTTACCTTCTCGTCGCCGAGAAAGATGTTGGCGGCGACCGACAGATGGCGGCAGAGCACGACTTCCTGATGCACCGCGTTGATGCCGTGGTCGATGGCTTCCTGCGGCGTATCGAGTGCGACGGCCTTGCCGTTCCAGAACACCTCGCCCGCGGTCCGGCGGATAACGCCTGTCAGGAGCTTGATCAGCGTCGATTTGCCGGCGCCGTTCTCGCCGACGATGGCGTGGATTTCGTCATAGTTGAAGGCAAGGTTCGCTGGCTTCAGCGCCTGCACGGGGCCGTAGTTCTTGGCTAGGCCACGCAGCTCAAGGATGGGTCCATCCTTACGTTCGCCGCCCATAGCCCGGCCGCCCGACGCGGCGTCGGAAATGCTCATCGTTCACCTCCGCCCGACAACATGCAGACACGGGAATCTGCCCCCTGTCAAACCGACAGGGGGCAGATTCGATTTCGCTTACTTGCAGTCGAGCTTCGGGTTGATGAGCGCCGAGATCTTGGGATCACTCATGTTGTCTTTGGTCACGAGGTTGGCGCCGGTATCGACATTGGCGTCGACCTTCTGGCCCTGCGACACGGCAAGCGCGGTTTTCACGCCGTCATAGCCCATGCGGTACGGGTCCTGCACGACCAGCGCCGCGGTGGTGCCGTCCTTGAGGAAGCCCAGGGTCTTGTCGTCGCTGTCGAAGTTGACCAGCGCTACCTTGTCGGCAACCTTATTCTCGGCGATCGCCTGGCCGGCGCCTTCACCCATGATCAGGTTGTCGGCAAAGATACCGACGAGGTTCGGGTTGGCGGTCAGGAGGTCGGTGGTGATGTTGAGGCCGGTCGTCGCCTGACCATCGGCGACCTTGGTCGCAACGAGCTTCAGGTCAGGATACTTGGCCGCGAGCTGCTCGGTAAAACCCTTATCGCGGGCGGTGAGCGAGCCCACGCCCGGCAGCGAGTTGATCAGCGCCACGTCGCCCTTGGTCGCGCCGGTCTTGGCCTTGATCGCCGCGGCGAGGCCGTCAGCCGCAACCTGGCCGCCCGTCTCGTTGTTGGTGGTGAGGAACGAGCTGAACGCCTTCGAGTCAGCCGAGGAGTCGATGCCGATGACCGGCACGGATTTGGCGGCGGCATCGATCGGTGCACCCAGCGCCTTGAACTCGGTCGGCGAGATGACGACGGCTGCCGGCTTGCCCGCAACGGCGTTTTCGAGGATCGAGATCTGGCCGTTGATGTCGGATTCAGACTGCGCACCGAGCTGCGGCACGGTGATCTTGAGATCCTTGCCGGCCTGGCAGGCGCCGGCGAGCACGATCTGCCAATAGGGCGATGTGGTGTCTTTCACGATCACCGGTATTGTGGTGTCGGCGCGCGCCGGTGCGGACATGCCGATCATACCGGCAGCAAGAGCCACGGCCGACAGCCCGAAAACGGCGCGACGGCCGAACAGATTCGACGTCATGATTGCTTCTCCCTTTTCATCGCCAGGTAAGTCGGATGTTTCCGATCCCACTAGGCGTTCCAAATTCTTATGGATAAAAGACAGACGACGCAATCGGCTTTTTTACCATCCGGTAGAAATTGCCAGAGGGCGCACTTTGGCCTGCTTTTGGGCCAGCGAGGAACCGAGGAACTTCCATGCGAGCTATTTCATGCGCCGCGCCCGGCAAACTGGCGCTTATCGACATTCCGCGGCCGGAGCTTAAAGCGGGCTGGGTGCGCGTGGGGATCCGTCATATCGGCATCTGCGGCACCGACTATCACATTTTCGAGGGCACCCATCCCTTCCTCGAATATCCTCGCATCATGGGGCATGAACTGTCGGGTGTCGTGACCGACGCCAACGGCAGCGCGACGCTGAAAGCCGGCGATGCCGTGGTCATCAACCCCTATCTGCCCTGCTATCACTGTCCGGCCTGCCTTGATGGCAAAACCAATTGCTGCGAGACGCTGAAAGTTATCGGCGTCCATTCGGACGGCGGTATGACTGAGGAAATCGTCATGCCGGAGATCAATCTTTATCGGGTCGAAGGCCTGAGCCTACGGGATGCGGCGATGGTCGAATTTCTGTCGATCGGTGCCCATGCCGTGCGCCGGACGGCCGAGCTGAAAAAGGGCAGCCGCGTGTTGGTTGTCGGCGGAGGGCCGATCGGCCTCGGCGTCGCGTTCTTCGCCAAGATCGCCGGCGGCGACGTGACGCTGCTCGATGCCGCCGCCGACAAGCTGGACTCGGCGCGCTCGCTCGGCTTTGCGGCGTTCGGTCTCGATGAGATCGAAGGCGAAGCGTTCAAGGCGAAAAAGGGCCCGGGGTTCGATGCTGTGTTCGACGCGACAGGTTCGATCCGCGCCATGAACCAGAGCATTTTCCATGTCCGCAGCGGCGGTGCCTATACGCTTGTCGGAGTCATCAAGGGCGACCTCGTCTGGCCCGACCAGGAAGTGCATCGCCGCGAGCTCACCATCCGCGGCTCACGCAATGCCACCAAGGAAGATTTTGATCATGTCATGGCGTCGATCAAGGCGGGGCTGGCGCCGACCGATCAGCTGGCAAGCCACGCCACGACGCTGGACCGGGTGCCCGTGGACATGCCCGTATGGACCCACGAACGCACCGGGCTCATCAAGGCGATCATTACCGTTTGAGCGGGTCAGCGGGTTGCGCCGGTCAGCGCCGGGGTAATATCGATGGCCAGTTCCTCGGCGCCGAGAAGCCGGACGACGACCGCAGGCTCATCTTTTACGGTGAATTGGGCGTTGACGGTCTCGAGGCGGGTATCGCGCAGGGCCTTGCGCACCGCCACCACGTGCTCGGGATTTACATAGATCGGGTTGCCGTCTTCCGCGATCAGCTTGACGAGGCGCATGCTTTGGCTCCTGCTGGCCTGAGTGGTCCTCACCCTAGCGCGAACCAAAAAACAAAAACTGAAGGCGCGACCTTCGATCCGACCTAACCGGGAAATAGTCGTGAACGAGCCTGACGAGATCATCAAATTCTGGTTCGAGGAGCACGGCTCCGACGACTGGTGGGGTGCCAAGCCTGAATTTGATCGCGAGATCGCCGACCGCTTTTCCGATACCCACGCACGGTTGGCGCAGGGGGAAGGGTTTTCCTGGCGCGGCAATGCCTTGGGCCGCCTCGCCGAGATCATCGTGCTCGACCAGTTTTCGCGGCAGCTCTACCGCAACGACCGACGGGCTTTTGCGCAGGATGGGATGGCGGTAGTTCTAGCGCAGGAGGCAATCGCCGCCCGCCAGGACCTGACATTGCGGACCGAGCGGCGGATGTTCCTTTACATGCCGCTGATGCATTCGGAATCGTTGTTGATCCACGAAGCCGCACATCCGCTGATCACCGACGAGGGCTTTGCAAAATCCGCGACCGAGCATCTCGAAGTGCTCCGTCGCTTCGGCCGTTACCCGAAGCGCAACGCTGCTTTGGGACGGCAATCCACCCCGGACGAAATTGCTTACCTCGCCGAAGTCGGCGACCGGATGTTCTGATATGGACGGGACATCGGCAAGCTACGTGACCATTGGCGGGCGCCAGATCTGGGTCGAAACGCGCGGCGAAAGCGGAACACCAATCCTCTTGCTGCACGGTGGGCTGGGCAACAACGATGAGATGCTCGTTCCGCTGGGAGCGGCACTGGCCAAGAACCATCGCCTCCTTGCCTTCGATCGCCGCGGCCACGGACGGACACCCGACGACGGTACGGCGTTCCACTACGACGACATGGTCGATGAGACGATCGCCGTTATCGAACATTTCGGGCTTGGCCCGGTCGATATGGTGGGCTGGAGCGATGGCGGCATCATCGCGCTGCTTCTAGCGCTCAAGCGCCCCGATCTGGCGCGCCGTTTGGTGCCGATCGGCGCCAATTACCACCACAATGGCGTCGTCGGCGCGGGCGATCCATCAGCGGTTTCACAATCAGCAAGCGCCTCGGAGCGTGAGGTCGCGCCAAGCGTTCGCGAACGCATTGTCCGAATGTGGCTGACCGAGCCAACGCTAAAGGCCGACGACCTCAAGGCTATCGCCCACCCGGTTCTCGTCATGGCCGGGGACCGAGATATGATCACACCCGAGCACACGGTCTCGATGTTCGAAGCGCTGCCGGCTGGTCAACTCGCCATCGTTCCCGGTACGACGCATGGCGTCATCGCCGAAAAGCCCGACCTGGTGGCCCGGCTGGTCCTCGATTTTGTCGACGCCTAGCCGAGCAGCGCCGGATCGACGAGGGCGCCGCGGTGCCCGATCACTACGCTCGCCACGCGATGCGCCGCTCGCGCCGCTTCGACCGGATCGGCGCCGGTCAGCCGAGCGGCGAGGTAGGCGCCGTTAAAGGAATCGCCTGCGCCGGTGGCATCGACAACTTCGCCTGTGCTCGCCGGAACGACCTCCAGCCGGCCGTCGTAGCCGACATAAGCCGGCCCCCCACCGTCCTTGACCACCACTTCGCGAACGCCAAGTTCGAGGTAACGAGCAGCGGTCACCGTCGGATTGTCATCGCCGAACGTTGCCTTCTCATCCGGGAACGTCGGCAGCACGATGTCGCTGAGCGAGGCGGCAACCGTATGCACCGCTCCCATGATCGGCACCGATTTCCACAGCGCCGGCCGCGCATTGGGATCGAAAGCGATCAGCGAGCCGGCATTGCGCGCAGCGACGATCGCCTTGAGCAGCCGTCCACGCGCACGCGGCAGCAGGATCGCCAGGGAAATGCCCGAGAAATAGACCAGGTCGGCACCTGCAAATGCCGCCGCCAGCGCTGGCGGATCTTCGGCGAGCAGCTTGGCCGCGGACGTGTCGCGCCAATAGGTGAAGTGGCGGTCGCCGCCCTCCTGCCGGATCATGTAGAGCCCCGGACGGCGGCCCGGAATGGTCTGGATATAGCCGGTGCCGATGCGGTTCTGTGTTAGGAAGGCCCGTATCTCACCAGAATATGCATCCTCGCCCAACGCCGTCGCATAATCCGTTGTCCAGTCGGCTGGCAGGCGGGCGCGGGCGTACCAGATGGTGTTGAGGGTATCGCCGGCAAACCCCATACGGTATTGGCGCGCTTCGCCGCCCGAGAGCTCGATCATGCACTCGCCGACGCTCACCAACCGCTTTGCCACTGCCTGCCTCCGTCTGACCGGCAGTGCTTATGCCGGGGTTGTGGACTGTTCGCAACGGTAAGCTGGTCATCGCAAGTTTAAGCGAACCGGCCGGGAAGTGGCTCTAGCCCGGCCGGGCACCCTCTATTATGGTCCCGCGCCGGGGGGTTCTTTGGGGAAAGCCTTTATGCAGCGTCTCAATACCGCCAACCTCCATGCCTTGACGCCGGAGGTTGGGCAGCCGGTCTACAATCGTGCTGGCATCACGCCGGGCATCGTTCATCTCGGCATCGGCGCCTTTCACCGCGCCCACATGGCCGTCTATGTCGAACGCCTGCTGGCTGCCGCGCCAGGCTGGGCGATCGTCGGTGCAAGCCTCCGGCGGCCCGATACCAAGGATGCGCTGACTCCGCAGGATGGGCTCTATACCGTCGCCGTGCGCGATGCCTCCGGCACGAAATGCGAGGTCATCGGCTCGATCATCGGCATTCTCGATGCCAACCGCGAGCGGTCGCGCCTGCTCGACCTGATGGCGTATTCGGCAATCGGCATCGTCTCGCTGACCGTCACCGAAAAAGGCTATTGCCACGATCCTGCGACCGGCCGATTGGATGAAAAACACCCCGACATCATCCACGATCTCGCCGACCCTGAAAATCCCATCAGCGCCCCCGGCCTCATCGTTGCTGCCATCGAACGCCGCCGCCGCAACGGCGTGCCGCCCTTCGCCGTGATGAGCTGCGACAACCTGCCGTCGAACGGCGCGACCGTCGCCCGCATCGTCGCGCGGTTCGCCGAGCTGCGCTCCGGCGAACTCGCCGAATATGTGCGCGGCAACGTCGCGTTCCCCTCCACTATGGTCGACCGCATCGTGCCGGCCACCACCGATGCCGACCGTGACGTGGTTGGCCAACTCATCGGCCTCGAAGACGCCTGGCCGATCATGACCGAGCCCTTCACTCAGTTCGTGATCGAGGACAATTTCCCCTCGGGCCGCCCCCCATTCGAGAGCGTCGGCATCGAAATGGTCCGCGACGTCGAGCCCTATGAGCGGATGAAGCTCAGGATGCTCAACGGCAGCCACTCGAGCCTCGCTTATCTGGGCTACCTCGCGGGCTACCAGTATGTGTCCGAGGCCATGGAGGCACCTGAATTTGCTCGCCTCGCGCGCGACCTGATGAGTTTTGAGGTTATGCCGACGCTGCGCATGCCAGGCGTCGATCTCATCAAATACCGCGACGAGCTCTTGGCCCGCTTCGCCAATCCGGCGCTGAAGCATCGCACCTGGCAGATCGCCATGGATGGCAGCCAAAAACTGCCGCAACGCCTACTCGGTACCATCCGCGACCGGCTGAAGAACGGTGAATCCATCACGCGGCTGGCGCTCGGCGTTGCCGGCTGGATGCGCTACGTCACCGGTATCGACGAAAAAGGCGAGCCGATCGACGTCAAGGACCCGCTGGTAAAGCGCCTCCGCGCCATCGCCGACCGCGCCAGCGGCGAGCCGATCCGTCTGACGGTGGGCCTGCTGACCGTCGCCGAAATCTTCGGCACCGATCTCGCGCAGAATGAAGTGTTCCGCGAGACAGTGACAGCGCTGCTCCGATCGTTGTTTGAACGTGGCAGTGCCGAGACGGTGCGCGCGGTGGTTGGAGGACGGTAGTCACAGGCGCGCGGCCCGAAAGGTTGCAAAGGAGGGCAGGGGAATGGCCAAGACGTCAACGTACGCTAAAGCCGGAGGTGTCATTCCGGCGCTCATCCTGCTCTTGTCTGCCGTTGCTGCAGCGACTCCCTGCGCAGCTCAATCGGCAAACGTTTCCGACCTGTTCGGCTCACGCGTAACAGCGGTTGAGGGGATCAAATCGCCCCTACTGCACGGCGACTATGACGGCGACGGCAAGGTCGACGCCGTCTACTTCGTCGCGATTGCGCCCGGCGACGACAAAGCCCTGGCGAGCGATGTGCACGCGGTGGGCATCTACGATAGCGAGCCGCTCAACGCCAAGTCTTCAGGGCACGGCGTCGCCATCGTCCTGAAAGGCGGCACTCAAAAGTTCCTCGCCACCGATTTTGAGCAAGGTGCGGCCGGCTTCTTCGATTCCCCAAGCTGGGCTTACATTAAAGGCTGGGGAAGCTCCCAGCCGCTGTATTCCGCCAAACGAAGCTCGGCGGAACTGAAGGGTTATCCCTGCCTTGGAAAGAGGACCAAAGGCGACGTCATCATGCTTTCCGACGAAGCCGGCATCGATGAGGCGCTTGCCTGGACCGGCAAGACGTTCAAAATCTGCGTTGACCCCAACGACGATCCCTGAGCCCGGAAGAGCGGCTAGACCCGCCCATCCATGGCTCGGTCGAAAATCTCCAGTGCCCGGTCACGCGTGAGCTCGATCGGATTACCGCCGGCTGTCGGATCGACGATTGCCATGTCGCCGATGAGGTCACGCTTGCTGGCGTCCACCTTGAACTCCGGCAGGGTGTGCGGCACGCCGAGTTTTCCGCGCAGGTCCAACACCTGGGCGAGGAAAGCGTCAAAGCTCGGCTCGAACCCGCAATAGGCGGCAAGGCGAACGATCTTGGCTTCGATGGCGGAACGGTTGGCCTTGAGTACATAGGGCATGAAGACGGCATTGGTCATGCCGTGATGCGTATCGTAAAGCGCGCCAACCGGGTGCGACAGGGCGTGGATGGCCCCTAGTCCCTTCTGGAACGCCGTCGCGCCCATCGCGGCAGCGCTCATTAGATGGCCGCGCGCCTCGATGTCGTTGGGGTTGGCAAAAACCTTGGGCAGGTTCTCGAACACCAGCCGCACGCCTTCGACGCCGATGCCATCGGCAAGCGGGTGATAGCCGGGTGAGCAATAGGCCTCGAGGCAGTGCGCCAGCGCATCGAACCCGGTACCTACCGTGATGAAGCGCGGCATACCGACCGTCAGTTCCGGATCGACGATGACGATTTTTGGCATCATCAGCGGATGGAAAATCACCTTCTTGGTGTGTGTCGTCTCATCGGTGATGACACCGGCCCGCCCGACTTCCGAACCGGTGCCGGCGGTGGTTGGCACAGCAATGATCGGGAAAATCCCCTTCGGATCGGCGCGGGTCCACCAGTCGCCGATATCCTCGAAATCCCACATCGGTCGGGTCTGGCCGGCCATGAAGGCAATGACTTTTCCGACGTCGAGCCCCGAGCCGCCGCCGAATGCGATGACACCGTCATAGCCCCCGGCCCGCAGCGCCTCCACACCGGCGTTCACATTGGCCGAGATCGGATTGGGTTTTACGTCGGCATAAAGGCCGACATCGACGCCTGCATCTTTGAGTAGTTTCAGCGTCTTCTGCGTTACCGGCAGCGCCGCGAGCCCCGCATCGGTCACCAGCAGCGGCTTCTTGATGCCGGCCGCTTTCAACGCATCCGGCAATTCCGCAATGCGTCCTGCGCCGAAACGAACGGCGGTCGGGTAGTTCCAGTTGGATTTGATGGCCATATTCTCTCTCAGAGCTGGCGGAGGTGGTAGGATTTCGGCTGCGTCAAATTCTGGTAGCCGATTTCGCTCAGTCCACCGCCCTTGCCGGTATCTTTGACGCCAGTCCAGACGAGGCCCGGATCGAGATAGTCGCAGCGGTTGGCGTAGACCGTGCCGGTCTCAACCTTGGCGCCGAGTTTCGCAGCGGCATCGAGGTCTTCCGTCCAGATCGAGGCAGTAAGGCCATAGGGACTGTCGTTCATCAGCGTCACCGCCTCATCGTCATCCCTGACCTTCATGATGCCGACGACCGGGCCAAAACTTTCCTCCCGCATCACCGCCATCTGGTGGTTGACGTCTGTCAGCACTTCCGGCGCGAGATAGGCTGAGCCTTCCTTGTCGCGGGCGTCGCGCCAATGGAGGTGAGACTTCGCGCCTTTGCGCACCGCCTCCGCGGTTTGCTCGCGAACGAGGTCGGCAAACTGCGGCCGTGCCATCGGCCCGACGATGGTCGCTTCGTCGAGCGGATTGCCGAGTTTCCAGCCGCGCGCCTGCTCGATGAACTGCGGGATGAAGCTGTCATAGACCGCCTCATGCACATAGATACGCTCGACGCCGCAGCAACTCTGCCCCGAGTTGAAGAACGAGCCGTCGACGAGGTTTTCCGCCGCATTGGCCACATTCGCGTCGGCCCTCACATAGGCGGGATCCTTGCCGCCGAGTTCGAGTCCGAGCGTCGCGAAGGTGCCCGCAGCGGCGCGCTCGATGCGCCGCCCACCCTCGACCGAGCCGGTGAAATTGATGTGGTCGATGGCGCCCGAGGCGATCAGTTTTTCCGTATCGCTGTGGTTGAGCACCAGGTTCTGGAACAGCCCGTCCGGCATGCCGGTCGCCTGCATCGCCTCGGCAAAGCGCTCGCCGGCCAGCAGCGTCTGCGACGCGTGCTTGAGGATGACCGCATTGCCAGCCATCAATCCCGGCACGATCGAGTTCACTGCCGTGAGGAACGGGTAGTTCCAAGGCGCGATGACCATCACGGTGCCCAGCGGCTCGCGCGTAATCATCCGCCTGAAGCCGGGTTTGTCGGCCTTTTCGACCGGCTTGAGGCTCTCCTCGGCGATCGCGATCATGTGCCGCGACCGTTCTTCGATGCCGCGCTTCTCGCCGCCGAACCGGATCGGCCGGCCGATCTGCCAGGCGAGTTCGGGCACGATTTCGTCGTTCTTGCTGAGCAGTGCATCGACGAAATGGCTGAGGAATTTCGCCCGCTCGGCGATCGTGACTTCGCCCCAGACCTGCTTGGCATGCCGCGCCTTGACGATCGCCGTCTCGATCGCCGCGTCGTCGGCCACCGGCCGCTCCGCATAAACGCTGCCGTCGATCGGCGAAATGATCTTGACCGTCTCGGTCATCTGTTCACCCTTGGAAATTGCTGGCGGCTATTAGCTCCTTTCGAAGCCCCGCTTCAACTCCCAGTCAGTGATGCGGCGGTCGTATTCGAACTGCTCCCATTCGGCGGTGTGGAGGTAGTGGTCGATCACGCCGTCGCCGAAGGCAGCGCGCAGCATCTTCGATTTGCGCAGCGACTCCGTTGCGTCCCGCAAGGTTTTGGGCACTTCGCGCAGGCGCTTGCCGAAATAGGCATCGCCGGAATAGGGCGCTTCGAGCGCCATCTTGTTCTCGATGCCCGAGATACCGGCGGCGATCAGCGCGGCGAAGGCGAGATAGGGATTGAGGTCGGCGCCGCCGATGCGGCATTCTATGCGAATACCCTTGGTGTTGGCGCTGCAGAGCCGGTAGCCGGCCGTGCGATTGTCAAAGCTCCAGATCGCCTTGGTCGGCGCAAATGTGCCGACCTGGAAGCGCTTATAGGAGTTGATGTAGGGGGCGAGGAAGTAGGTGACTTCCTGGGCATGGGCGAGCTGGCCGGCAACGTAGTGCCGCATCAGCTCGCTCATGCCGTGCTCGGCCTTCGGGTCGAGGAAGGCATTCTTGCCCTTGGCAGCGAGCGACATGTGGATGTGGCTGGATGAGCCGGCGAGGCCAAAATCCCACTTGGCCATGAAGGTGATCGCCTTGCCCTGAAGATGGGCAATCTCCTTGATGGCGTTCTTCATCACCACGTGCCGGTCGGCCATGGTCAGCGCGTCGGTGTATTTGACGTTGATCTCTTCCTGGCCCGGGCCCCATTCGCCCTTCGAATTCTCGACCGGAATGCCTGAGGCGGTGAGCTGCTTGCGCACCGCGCGCATCACCCCCTCTTCCTTGGTGGTCTGGAAGATGTGGTAGTCCTCGATGTAGTAGCCGGCTGTCGTGAGGTTGCGGTAGCCCTTGTCGTGGATGGCCCGGTAATCCTCGTCGAAGAGGTAAAATTCGAGCTCGGAGGCGAAGTTGGCGGTGAACCCCATCTTCTCCAGCCGGGCGAGCTGCGCCTTGAGCATGGCGCGCGGGCTATGCGGGATCGGCTCGTGATGGTGATGGTCGACGAGGTCGGAGAGGATGATCGCCGTGCCTTCGAGCCATGCCGCCTTCATCAGGGTAGAGAGGTCCGGCTTGAACACGAAATCGCCGTAGCCTTTGGCCCAGTTGGCGGCCTCGTAGCCGGGCACCGGTTCCATATCGATGTCGTTGGCCAGCAGGTAATCGCAGCCATGCGTCTCGTCGAGCGCGCTTTCGAGGAAGAACTCAGCCTGGAAGCGCTTGCCGATCAGCCGCCCCTGCATATCGGGGAAGCAGCAGAGCACGGTATCGATGGTGCCAGCCGCAACATCGGCTTTGAGTTGGGCAAGCGTATAGGCAGCGGGCATTTGTTCCCCCAATTGGATCAGGCTTGAGGGCTCGCAGCAGGAACTGCGAGCCCGATTTAGCCTGATATATTACTCATATATCAGGCTGGATTGAGTAGGTCGAGTGCCTTATTATTCGCCGAACTTGGCTTCCGTCGCAGCAATCTCGGCCTGCTTTTTCTTGATCATGTCACCAACCGGCGGCCCCTTGAACCGGCGGTTCTCGAAGGCGAACCAAACGATCGCCGCGATCACCACAAATCCGACTGTGATGTTCAGCGCCCACTGGTTCGGCGGCTGGATGCCGATCACAAAGATCAGGATCATCGAGATGATCACCAAAACCGCGATGACCATGTAGGCGGTCTTTCCGATGTTCCACGGTCCCATGTTCGGCCATTTGCTGGTGCCCCAGGCGAACATGCCGAGCACAATGGGGATGGCGAACGAGAAGAACAGGAAGATGACCGTGCAGGAGACGACGATCGTATAGGCCGAGGTGCCCGCAACCGAGACCACCGATGCGAGCCACACGAACAGCACCGAAAGCACCGAAGCCGTCCAGATCGACGCCACCGGCGTGCGGTATTTCACGCTGACCGTCGAGAGCGCCTTGGACGCAGGAAGGCCGCCATCGCGCGAGAAGGCGAAGATCATGCGGGAGGCCGACGTCACCGTGGCGAGGCCGCACAACAACTGGCTGATGAAGATCGCGACGTAGAGGATCTCCTTTACCGCCGGATTGACGTTGGCGTCCATCGCCCAGAAGAACACGTTCCAACCCTGCTTGGCGGCCTCACCCATATCGGGGATCATCAGCACAAAGGCGGCGAGCATCACCCAGCCGAAGATGCCTGACCAGAGTACTGCCTGGACCATGCCGCGCGGCACCGAGTTGGCCGCGTTCTTGGTCTCTTCGGACGTGTGCGCCGAGGCGTCGTAGCCGGTGATCGTATAGATCGGCAGCAGCAGCCCGAGCAGGAACACCCAGGTGCCATCGACGGGCGGCCAGACCTGCCCACCTGGGTCGCCCGAATAGTTCGAAAAAGTCCAGAGGCGGCTGATGTCCCAGGTCTTGGTGGCCAGCAGGCAGACGACGGTGAGAACTGCCGCTGTAACAAAGATCAAATAGCCCGAAAAGTCCGTCAGCAGCGCCGTGAGGCGGATGCCAAAGTGGTTGATCAGCGCCATCCCGCCCGTGATGATGATGAGGAACACCATCTCGGTGACGAGATTGTTCTGGATGCCCATTGCATTCAGTTGGGGGGCAAACGCGGCCATGAAGAATGTGTAGGTGCCCACATTGATCGCGCCGAGCACCGTCACCAGCCCGAGCAAGTTGAACCAGGCCGTAACCCAGCCGGTGAAGCGATTGCCAAGGATCGAGCCCCAATGATAGAGCCCGCCGGCCGTCGGATAGGCCGAGGCGATCTGCGCCATGCAGAGCGCGAAGACGCCCGAGATGACCACGCCGATCGGCCAGCCGATGCCGACCGCGGCGCCGCCGGCGCCCGATGTGGCCTGGGCCAACGAATTGATGCCGCCCGACAGGATACAGATGATCGAAAACGAGATGGCGAAGTTGGAGAACAGACCCATTCGCCGCGACAACTCTTGAGCATAGCCCATCGAATGAAGGACTTTTACGTCCTCGTTTTGCGTGTGGTCAGACGCCATGACCCGGCTCCTTTCACTGACTTGTTGCCCCAGTTTCAGTAGTGACCCGTGCCGGAGGCGCAGCGCGACCCTCGCGTGCGGACTCAAGGCACCGGGCCAAAAGCGACGCCCAGCGGGCGACCCCCTTTGGTTCGAGAATTTCGTCGTGACGGATTTCGATCATCACGGCGTCGAGTCCCTGCCCATGATGTTCGACCGTGTAGGAATAGCCCGCCGCGCCGGCATAAGGCTCATTCCAGCCGACGTTCATTTCCGGATCGGCAGCCTGCAGCGCATCGAACACGGCACGGCTATAGGTTGGCTCGAGCGCCGGCAGGATGCCGATCGGCCACGGCCGGGCAAACTCTTTGAAGATCGGCGTGAAGGAATGCACGCAGACGAGGATGGTCGGCAGGCCATTGTCGCGTCGCCTTGCGAGCAGGTCATCGATCGCCTCGTGGAAGGGCACCCAGTATTGGGCCAGCCGATTGCCTTTGTCCGCCGTGCTGATGACTTTGTTTCCGGGGATCTCGGTGTACTCCGACAGCGACGGCATGAGGCTGTCGGAGTCGGTGAAGCGGTTGCAGTCGATGACCAATCGCGAAACCGTCGAATGCACCAGTGGCGCATCGAGCAGTTCTGTGAGTGCCAGCGAAACGGCGAGCGCGCCTGGGTCCCAGGCGATATGCCGGAGCCGGTCGACCAGCGACAGGCCAAGATCGCCGTAATCTTCGGGAATGCGGTTGGAAGCGTGGTCGCAAACGAGGACGAACGGCGACGACCCATCGGCGTTGATCGTCATCGCCGGCGGGAGCAGCCTGCCCGCAAAGCGTGACGCTACTCCGTATTCACCCATGTCGCCCCCGGGCCCGGCCTCCACGACCGGCGCCCTAACTCCGTCTGCCGCAAAATGGCGTTAACGGATATTAACGATCAGATGACGGGCTTTTGTACGCCCTGTCAAACAGCTAGCGTCAAAAGCGAGCCGTGGTCCCCCGTTTTTTGACTCTTTGATCAAATCTGTTGCCGAGCCGAGACATTGACCGCCATCCGTGGCCATAGCGCAGATATTAGCCAATGAAGACCGTAAGGATCGCCGCTGCTCAGGTCGTTGAGATCAGGGAAGATATCGAAGCCACGCTGAAATGCGTGGCCGAGGTTGCCGTACAGGCCGAAAACGAAGGCGCTGCGTTGCTGTGTTTTCCGGAAGGCTTTCTGCAAGGATATCTGACCGACGAGGCATCGGCCCGTCGGAACGCCCTGGACCTCGCATCGCCGGCGTTCGAGGTTATGCTGAACCGGCTCCCAAAGACCGGTCCGACGATCGTCCTGGGACTGATCGAGGTGGAAGACGGTCGGTTGTTCAACACTGCGATCGTGGTGCATCGCGGCGTTCTCGTCGGCCGATACCGCAAGGCGCACCTGCTCGCAGGCGAACAGATTTTCGATGCCGGAAGCGACAGCCCGGTGTTTGAGGTCCAAGGGCTGCGTTTCGGCATCAACATTTGCTACGACACGAACTTCCCCGACGCGGCGAGGAAACTGGCAGACCTCGGCGCATCCCTGATCGTGTGCCCGGCCAACAACATGATGCGCCCAGAAACTGCAGAGGCGCTCAAGGACCGGCACAATTTGGTGCGGGGGGAACGATGCCGCGAGACGGGGCTGTGGCTCGTCTCAGCCGATGTGACCGGTGAACGTGATGGTCGCATTTCCTGGGGACCGACGGCCGTCCTCAGTCCCGCGGGCGCCGTGGTGGCTCAGCTTCCTCTCGAAAAACCCGGGTTGTTGGTTTTCAATATTCCCAGCAGTTCGTGAGACCCGGGAGGCCCGCTACCCCGCAATATGCGCCTTCAAAAATTCCTTCGCGCTGAGCACGATTTTGTCGTCGATCTCGCCGATCTTCTTGTCGTCCTTGCCGGCAAAATCGATCTGTGTCAGCACCGTGCGCATGATGTTGAGCCTGGCCCGCCGCTTGTCGTTGGCCCGGACAGTGGTCCACGGTGCGTAGCTGGTCGAGGTCTTCTCAAGCATCGTGTTGCGCGCCTCGGTATAGGCGTTCCAGCGGGGCAGGGCCTCCATATCGATCGGCGACAGCTTCCACACCTTGAGCGGGTCGTGATGGCGGTCGTGGAACCGCTTGAGCTGCATCTCCCGCCCGATCGACAACCAGAATTTGAAGAAGTGGATGCCCTCGTTGACGATCATCCGCTCGAAATGCGGCACCTCTTCGAGGAAATGCGCTGTCTGCTCGGGCGTGCAAAACCCCATGACCGGCTCGACGCCCGCGCGGTTGTACCAAGAACGATCGAACAGCACCGTCTCGCTCGCCGCCGGGAACCAGTCGACATAGCGCTGGAAGTACCATTGCGAACTTTCGCGGTCGTTCGGCTTGGGCAGCGCGACGTGGAGGTTATAGCGGGGATTGAGGTGCTCGAGATAAGTGCTGATCGTGCCGCCCTTGCCGGCCGCGTCGCGTCCCTCGAAGACGAGGATCATGCGCTCGCCCGACTTCTGCATATGGTCCTGCAGCAGCACGAGCTGCTTTTGCAGCTCCACCACGGTCTTCTGGTAATCGTCCCAGTCGAGCTTTTCGTCGTAAGGGTAGCCGCCCGAGGTCAGCGCGGCCTTGCGGATCGATTTTGGCAGCTCCGGATCTTCGATGTGAAAGTCGTCGAACGGGTCGGACATGCTTGTTACTCCTCGGCAAAGCGTGCATCGAAGCGGCAGGCGGCGCAAGGCGGCGTGACGACTCGCGTTTAAGATCGTAAACGGACGCTGACAGGAGTAAGGCGCCAGCATGGCCGACGATGTTTCTGGCAAAGTGGTCGCGGCGGCTCTGGCCGCTTCCGGCCGGGGATGGCGGCAACGCCTCGCCGGTCGACGCGCCATGCTGGGCGCGACGTTGCTGGTTTTCCTTGTTCTGCTGATTATTGGCAGCCTCAACTGGATCGAGGCCGGTCTTGGCTTCATTGCCATCGCGCTGGTCGCGCTCCTCGTGCCAGCCGAAATCGACGCGATCGAGCCCGAAGTAATTCACCATTTCGCCGCGGGCGATCTCGACGATGAAACCATCGAGATTTTTGCCGACGCGCTTGCCGATCCCTGCCTGATCCTCGATCGACGCTCCATCATCGTCCATCGTAATGCCGCGGCCGCAAGCCAGTTCCCAACCGCGACCATTGGCAATCCCATCGCATTTTCCCTCCGCTATCCGGCACTCCTTGCGGCCATCGATGCCGCCCGCCGCACTGGCGTCGCCCAGACGGTAGAACTGCACCAGACCGTACCCAACGAAACCTGGAACAAGGTTGTCGTTGCGCCGCTGATCGACCAGCCCCTCGGCAACGATCAGCAGGCGCCGCTCCTCGTCGTCACCATGCAGAGCCTGACCGAGGCCAGGCGCATTGATGCCCTTCGTACCGATTTCATCGCCAATGCCAGCCACGAACTGCGCACCCCGCTGGCTTCGCTGATCGGTTTCATCGATACGCTGCTGGGTCCGGCCGCACGCGATGCCGAAGCGCGCGAGCGCTTCCTCACAATCATGCGCGCCCAGGCGCAGCGGATGAGCAAGCTCATCGATGACCTGCTGTCGCTGTCGCGCATCGAGATGCGCCAGCACGTGCGTCCGACTGCTCCCGTCGATCTCGGCATCCTGCTGCGTGAGGTCAATGAGGGGTTGATGGCGCAGGCGCGCGAGGCTGAGATTGCCGTCACCATCGAAGTGCCCGAAGGGCCAACGGTTATCGCCGGCGACCGCGACGAACTCTATGAAGTGTTCGAAAACCTCATCGACAACGCCATCAAATACGGTGGGGACGGCGGTAAGGTGGAGATCGCTCTGACACCGGCGACGGGACGGACGGGTTATGACTTCGCCGTCACGGTCACCGACCACGGCGCCGGCATCGAGCCCGAGCACGTGCCGCGCCTGACCGAGCGTTTCTATCGCGTCGATGCGGAATCGAGCCGCAAGAAGAAGGGCACCGGCCTCGGCCTTGCCATCGTCAAGCACATCCTCAGCCGCCATCGCGGGCTCCTGACGATCAAGAGCCGGCCCGGCGAGGGCACGCGCGTCGAAGTCCTGCTACCGCGCTGAAAAGTCTCCCGGTTCTGCTCTTCGAGCGTTGCCCGGATGGCTCCGGACCGCCTTGCCGACATGCGGCAGGCTGTCACACTCCGACAACGTCAGTTTTCCGTTTTGCACAGCGATCGAGCCGAAAACGATAGCAAGATCATCGTGTTAACCTGTCACAATAGTGTGGCTAAACTGACATAGAAGCGTGACCGCCGGGCCATAGGGTGCGCTCGCATAAGAGAAGCCGAGGCTCTCCCGGGTCACTTCGACCAAGCCTTGGCCCCATTGTCTCCGAGAGGACCTTTCCCATGAAAACCGCTTTGCTCGCCGGCGCTGCCGCAGCTGTAATCAGCCTGGCCATGTCCGGCGCCGCTCTGGCCGCCGACATCACCGGCGCTGGCTCGACCTTCATCTATCCCGTGTTCTCCAAGTGGGCTGATGCCTACAAGGCCAAGACGGGTATCGGCCTCAACTACCAGTCGATCGGCTCCGGCGCCGGCATCAAGCAGGTCGAGGCAAAGACCGTAACGTTCGGTGCAACGGACAAGCCGCTGTCCGACGCCGAGCTGACCAAGAACGGCCTCGTGCAGTTCCCGATGATCCAGGGCGGCATCGTCCCGATCTTCAATATCGACGGCGTGAAGCCGGGCGGCCTGGTGCTCGACGCGCCGACCCTCGCCGGCATCTATCAGGGCAAGATCAAGAAGTGGGACGACGCTGCGATCAAGGCGCTGAACCCGTCCGTGACGCTGCCGTCCGCCCCGATTGTCGTCGTTCACCGCGCCGACGGTTCGGGTACGACCTTCAACTTCACCACCTATCTCGGTCAGGGCTCGCAGGATTGGGCTGACAATATCGGCGCCGATACCACGGTCGAGTGGCCGGCTGGCGTTGGCGCGAAGGGCTCGGACGGCGTTGCGAACACCGTCAAGCAGACGGCCGGCGCGATCGGCTATGTCGAATTCGCCTACGCCGCTCAGAACAAGCTCTCTTATGCTGACATGAAGAACGCCGCCGGCAAGACCGTCGAGCCCTCGCTCGACTCGTTCGCCGCCGCCGCCTCGAGCGCCGACTGGAAGAACGCCAAGAACTTCAACGTCGTCATCACCAATCAGCCGGGCGACAATTCCTGGCCGATCGCAGCTTCGACCTGGGTGCTTATCCACACGCAGCCCGACGACGCTGCCGCTGCGGGCGAAGCGCTGAAGTTCTTCGACTGGGCGTATCGCAACGGCAAGGACGACGCCAAGGGTCTCGACTATGTCGCGATCCCGGACTCGGTCGTCACTCTGATCGAAGCCAGCTGGGCGAACATCACCTCGGGTGGCAAGCCGGTTTTCGCTGCCTCCGCGATGTAATCCGATCGGCTCCGGCGCCTTTTCGGGGCGCCGGAGCCCTCCTAATTCGGCCGAAAGGCCGCATCGGTTAGCCGGGAAAAGTTCAAAATGGCCGTGACCACAAGCGGAACATTTGATGCATCGCAGACCGCCATGAGCGCCAAGGCGCGGCAGGTCATTCTGCAGGATCGCATTTTCTACTATCTCGCGCTGGCATCGGCCGTTCTGGTCGTTCTCGTGCTGGTTGGCGTGATGGTGTCGCTGATCGTCGGCGCCTGGCCGGCCCTCAGCCACTCCGGCCTCAGCTTTCTGTGGACCGAACGCTGGAGCAAGAAGGCCCAGATTTTTGGCGCGCTTGCCCCCATCTACGGCACGATCGTCACATCGGTCATCGCCATGATCATCGGTATTCCGGTGAGCTTTGGCATCGCCATGTTTCTCACCGAACTCTGTCCGCAGCCGCTACGCCGCCCGATCGGCGTTGCCGTTGAACTCCTCGCCGGCATCCCTTCGATCATCTACGGCCTCTGGGGCTTCTTCTACCTTGCCCCGTGGCTGGCCGCCCACTTCCAGCCGGTGTTCGGTGCGCTTGTCGTCATCCCGGTCATCGGCGCGCTCTTCGTCGACTCCGGCTCCGGCCTCAATCTGTTCACCGCGAGCCTCATCCTCGCGATCATGGTGCTGCCTTTCATCACCTCGATCACCCGCGACGTGTTTCAGACGGTGCCGACGCTGCTGCGCGAAAGCGCCTACGGCATGGGCATGACCACCTGGGAAGTCGTTCGCTCGATCGTCATTCCCTATAGCCGCGTGGGCCTGGTGGGTGGTGTCATGCTGGGCCTTGGCCGCGCCCTGGGCGAGACGATGGCAGTGACCTTCGTCATCGGCAACTCGCACAATATTTCCGCGTCGCTGTTCGACCCGGCGACGACTATTTCGGCGACGATCGCCAACGAGTTCGCGGAAGCCGATCCCGGCCTCTTCACCGCCTCGCTGCTCGAACTCGGCCTCGTCCTCTCGATCATCACCTTCATCGTGCTGGCCCTGGCCAAATGGCTGCTGGTCCGCGGCGAGATCAAGTAAGGAGCCGGCCCATGGCAACGACCAATACCGCCGGAAGCGCCGATCTCAATCGGGGTGCAGCATCAGGCCTCGCCGCGCGGCGCAAGACCGGCAACATCGTGGCGCTCGGGCTGTCGATCGTCGCGACGATCTTCGGCCTGTTCTTCCTCGCCTCGATCCTGATCACTCTGCTGGTTCAGGGCTTTTCGGCGATTTCGCCGGCGCTGTTCACCGAAAGCCTGCCGCCGCTCGGCGGTGATGGCGGCGGTCTCGCCAACGCCATTTTCGGCTCGGTGGCGATGACCGTGGTGGCGATCGTCATTGCGACGCCCATCGGCATTCTCGCCGGTACCTACCTCACCGAATATTCGAAGGGCAGCCGGCTCTCCGAGGTCGCCAAGTTCATCAACGACGTGCTGCTGTCGGCGCCCTCGATCATCATCGGTCTCTTCGTCTACACCATCCTCGTGCTGCCGATCGGCCACTTCTCGGCCTGGTCGGGCGCGGTGGCGCTCGGCATCATCGCCCTGCCGGTGATCAACCGCACGACGCAGGACATGCTTGGTCTTGTGCCGAGCGCGCTGCGTGAAGCGGCCGCGGCACTCGGCACGCCCCGCTGGAAGACGATGACGCACGTGATCTACCGTGCCGCGCGCTCGGGCATCGTCACCGGTGTGCTGCTCGCCGTCGCGCGCATCAGCGGCGAGACGGCGCCGCTCTTGTTCACGGCGCTCAACAACCAGTTCTGGTCGACCGACATGGGTCAGCCGATGGGCAATCTGCCCAACGTGATCTTCCAGTATGCGACGGCGGCGGATGCCAACTCGCAGCGGATCGCCTGGGGCGCCGCGCTGCTGATTACCGTGACCATTCTCATCATCAACATCATCGCCCGCACTCTTGCAGGCGGCAAACAGCAATCCTGATTTAGGAGCGTGCTATGGACATGCTAAATGCAACCGCTGAGACGCGCGCCGCCGTTGTGGCCGCCAACCAGACGGGGATACCGGTGGACCAGCCCATCAAGCTCGAAGTCAAGGACGTGCACTTCTTCTACGCCAACGGTTACGAGGCGTTGAAGGGTATCAACTTGCAACTGCGCGACAAGACGGTGACGGCGTTCATCGGACCTTCGGGCTGCGGCAAGTCGACCCTGCTGCGCATCCTCAACCGCATCTACGATCTCTATCCGGGCCAGCGCGTCACTGGCGAAGTGCTGCTCGACGGTCACAACATCCTCGACAAGAACGAGGATTTGAACCGGCTCCGTTCGCGCATCGGCATGGTGTTCCAGAAGCCGACGCCGTTCCCCATGTCGATCTACGAGAACATCGCCTTCGGTATCCGCCTCTACGAGAAAATCCCCAAGTCCGAAATGGATGGCCGCGTCGAGGCGGCGCTGCGCAAGGCCGCACTCTGGGACGAAGTCAAAGAGAAGATCAACCAGTCGGGCCTCGGCCTCTCCGGTGGCCAGCAGCAGCGTCTCTGCATTGCGCGGGCCATTGCGGTGAAGCCCTCGGTCCTGCTGCTAGACGAGCCTGCATCGGCTCTCGATCCGATCTCGACGGCCAAGGTCGAAGAGCTGATCGAGGAGCTTGCGTCCGACTATTGCATCGCCATCGTCACGCACAATATGCAGCAGGCGGCGCGTGCCTCCCAGTACACCGCCTTCATGTATCTGGGCGAACTCATCGAGTTCAACCGGACCGACAACATCTTCACCGCCCCGGCGAACAAGCGGACGCAGGATTACGTGACCGGCCGTTTCGGCTGATCGCGGCATTCCGCATTCTTTGTCGAGCCTGACGCGCTTTTGAGGAACCACGAGCGATGGCCTTCCAGAACACCGAACACATGATCTCCTCCTACGAGGAAGAGCTGACGCGCCTCGCCGAATCGATAGCCGAGATGGGCGGTCTCGTCGAAGCGGCGATCTCCAACGCGACGCTGGCTCTGCTGAAGCTCGATCACGCGCTGGCTCAGGCGACAATCGAACAGGACAAGCAGATCGACGCGATGCAGCGCAAGATCGACGACAACATCGTCTCGATGATTGCCCGCCGCCAGCCTATGGCCGGCGATCTCCGCGCCATTGTGACCTCGCTCCATGTCGCCAACGACCTTGAGCGCATGGGCGACATGGCCAAGCAGATCTCGCGCCGCGCGCTGCAGATCGAAAGTCTCAGCCTCGCGCCAAAATTCTACAACGGCGTCAAGCATATGAACGATCTCGTGCTACGCCAGGTGAAGGCCGCGCTCGATGCCTATGCCACCCGGGACTCCGCGGCGGCGATCGAGGTGTGCAATGGCGACGACGAGATCGACGCGCTCTACACCTCGCTGTTCCGCGAGCTTCTGACCTACATGATGGAAGATCCGCGCGTCATCACGCAGTGCACCCACCTGCTGTTCGCGGGCAAGAGCCTCGAACGGGCGGGCGATCATGCGACCAACATCGCCGAGGCGGCTTACTACCTCGATACCGGGCGGCAGCTTTCGTCCGAAGTCGAACAGTTGCACCGGCAGCAGCCCAAGGAATAGGGGCCCATAGAGGGCTCCTTCGCGTCATCCCTTCAGCCCGAGCCAGAACATGCCAGCCAACATCCTGATCGTCGAGGACGAAGCCGATCTGGCGCTGATGATGCGCTATAATCTCGAGGCCGAAGGGTTTCGCGTGCTAACCGCCAGCAGCGGCGACGAAGCCGCCGATCTGATGCGCGAAACGCTCCCCGATCTCATCCTGCTCGATTGGATGCTGCCCGGCCTTTCGGGCATCGAACTCTGCCGCCGCTGGCGCGCTCGTGAGGAGACCGCGCGCATTCCGATCATCATGATCACCGCGCGCGGCGAGGAAGAGGAGCGCGTCCGTGGCCTCGCGACGGGTGCCGACGACTACGTCGTAAAACCGTTCTCGATCCCCGAATTGCTGGCCCGCATCCACGCGCTGCTGCGCCGGGCCAACCCGCAACTCGTTACCAACGTCCTCAAGGCTGGTGATCTCGAACTGGACCGCACCAGCCACCGCGTCCGCCGCTCCGGTCGCGAGGTGCATCTGGGGCCGACCGAATATCGCCTGCTCGAATATCTGATGCGCCACCCCGGCCGCGTCTATTCGCGCGAGCAATTGCTGGATGGCGTCTGGGGCAACGACGTTTATGTCGACGAGCGTACCGTCGACGTCCATGTCGGGCGCCTCCGCAAAGCCATCAACCGCGGCCGCAGCCCCGATCCCATCCGCACCGTCCGCGGCGCCGGCTACGCCTTCGACGAGCGGTTCGCGGCGACGGCGTAAGACCTCCCGCACACCTGAGCTGACGTCCCTTTAGGCGCCGCCAGGCGGAACGTTCGCGTCGGCGAGCTCCGCTTGCTGGTTCTTCGGCCATCGCGCGATCAACGGCAGGTCCTTGAAGAGCAGCGCGCGCTTCTCCAGCAAATGCCACGACAACCATCCGGCAAACAGCGCGCAAGGCAACGCTATGGCGAAAATCTCCCACCAGGTCGCCGCAGGTCCGAGGGCCGCACGCACCGTCTGCTCGATAGGCCAGCCATAAAGATACGTCCCATATGACACGTCCCCGATGCGTCGCAGGCTAGGCAGTTTTAGCGTCGAGGTCGTGGCTAGGTAGATCACTGGATAGCCAGCGAGAAGCGGGAAAAGCTCGCCAAAGTGGGTGCGTCCAACCGCTACGGCAATGAGCGCGAGCGCGAACAGAAACGCCACTCGTCCGTCAAGCGGGCCGGACTTGATGACAAAGGCAATAGTCATGCCCATTGCGAACGCCGGGAGCACAAAGATGAACCGGGTCGCAAGCTGCGACGTCGCGAGATAGGGATAGGCCACATAGGTGGCCGCAACGGCCAGAGCAACCAGGGCAAATGGTACTGGTCGCCTCAGCCAGCCGATGAGCATCAACGCAGCAACGAGGACGTAGCAGTAAAGCTCCTGCGGGATCGTCCAGAGCGAGCCGTTCAATATCTGGTTGAACGGGACGTGGTCCGAATAGAACACTACGGTGGCAATCTGATACCAGTAGTCGGGCGCAATGCCGTTGACGGCGGCGTATTGGAAGGGGATCCCGCTCAGCAGGAAATCCCACTTGCCCATCGATGTAAAAATCGTCCCCAGTACCAGGCTGCAGATCAGGCCGCAGATGAACAGCCCCGGGAATATTCGCAAAAAGCGCTTCCATAGAAAGTGCCATGCTGAAGTCGAGGTTGAAATGCTGACGGTGACGAAAAAGCCGCTCAGAATGAAGAAGACATGGACCCCGTAAACACCCAGGATGTTGCCGTCGCCGAGCAGTCGAACAAATGGCTCGTTTGCTTCGCTCCCGTCGGCGATCAGGAATGAATGAGAGAAAATAACAGAGGCAGCCGCGATCACGCGCAGGAAATCGGCGTTCTGATAGCGCGATGTTGGCGCTTGCATCTGTTCCACTTCCAAACTCTTCGGACGGTAACATACCGCAGCGGAGAGTTCGGTGGGGTATTATGGCGTCATCTAGGTTAAATCTGCTCGACACAGATATAAACCGGCGGCGACACTGTTAGCGGTGCCGGCTACGCTTTCGACGAGCGGTTCGCTGCGACGGCGTAGTGCCGCGCGCTGCGGCGCACCGCGTCTGGGCTAGTTGCTAGCCGCGTCGCCAGGATGCGCGGCCGCCGCCGCTTACCAACTTGATGACTACCAGCAGGATAATTGCGCCGATTGTCGCGTTGGCGATCGAAGCCACGATGCCGTCGCCGAGCACGATGTGCAGCCGCGGCAACAGCCAGTCGCCGATGAATGCGCCCAGAATGCCAACCACGAGATCGCCGACCAGGCCGAGGCCAGTGCCCCTGACGATCAGGCCAGCGAGCCATCCGGCAACGATGCCGACAATGATGATGACGAGAAGGGATTCTGTACTGAGATGCATCGCAGGGCTCCACGCCGATAAGCCGCTCGTTGGGCCGGCTTGAAACGCAGGTGACGCGCGTTGGTTGCCTGAAACCGCTTGCAACGGGCGCGGGGCCGCTGACCGCGCGTAAGTCAGCGGCCGCCGCGTGCCCCGTAGGCCGAGGCTAGTGAAGCGGCGCCCAGCAGCAATGCGCCCCAGACGAAAGCGCGTGGGGTGCCGCCATAGCTTTGTCCGATCAGCGAGCCGAGAACCGTCGCGCCGAGCTGCTGGATCGCGCCGAACGCCGAAGCCGCGGTGCCCGCCACGGCGCCGAGATTGGTCATCGACAGCGCGCCCAGCGTTGCATCCGCCCAGGTGAACATCGCCATGATCGCGGTGACCAGAACAAAGAAAACGGCGAACGGGAGAAGATGAAGGGTGAAGGCGGCAACCAGCACGGCGCATAGAGCGGTATAGCTCCAGAGCGAAATGTCGCTGACCCGCATCGCGCCTAAACGGCGAATGAGCCGCGCCGCCAAAAAGGCCGATGCCGACTGCACGATCGCGGTTGCTGCCATCGCCGAGGGGAACAAGGCGCCGAGCTTGAAGGCGTCGCCATAAAGCTGCTGGGCACTCGATATGTAGCCGTAGAGCGCGCCGAGCAGGAACATCGCCGCCAGGCCGTAGCCCACGGCGTTCCGATCGGCAGCGACGATCCGCAATCCCTCGCCTATTGCGCTCAGCGAGAACTTGCGCCGGCTCGCGGCGGCCAGCGTTTCGGGCAGCCTGAGCCACGCCCATGAGAGCACCGCCACCCCAAGAACAGCCATCGTCAGAAAGATGGCTCGCGATCCTGCCACCCGGAGGATGCCCTGACCGATCAACGGCGCCAGAACCGGGAGAACGAGGAAGATCATCAGCGACATCGACATCGCCTGAGCCATCTCGTTACCATCGTAGCGATCGCGCAGCACCGCCTGGGACAATCGCGTAGCGCCGACAGCCAGTCCCTGCAGAAAGCGCAAGGCAAGTAGGCTTTCGAGGTTCGGCGCCAAGGGCGTCAACAGGGCCGCCGCGACAAAAGTGACAAGGCCGCTCAGGATCGGAATACGCCGTCCGTAGGCATCAGCCACCGGCCCGACGAAGAACGCAGAAACAGAGGCGCCGCCGAGAAATGCCCCGACCGTCAGCTGTGCCAGATTGGAGGCATCGAATCCCATGGCCCGCCCGATCTCTGGCAGGGCAGGCAACATGATATCGATGGCGATTGAATTGAGGCCCATAAGGGCGGCGACAAGCAGGACGAGTTCACGCCGTCCCAACGCTGCATTATTCGATAATTCGTGCACCCACCGGCCGCGGCAAGATTGCCCGAGCTAGTCCCAGGTCACGCGGCTGCGGACTAAGATGTCTTAGCGAACCGCATTCAGGCGCGCAAGAAGCCGCGCCCGATCGTCCGCTCGCGCGTGGCCAGTTCCGGCTCTTACCGTTTCTTCTTGTCGACTTGGTGATAGGCCCGGCGCGAGTGGAAGTCGCAATAGGGCTTGCCGTCTTCCGAGTGCTGGCCGCAGAAGTAGAATTCGGGCGTCAGCGGATCGCCGATCGGCCATTTGCAGGTCTGCTCGGAGAGTTGCAGCAGCGTCAGCCGCTGCTCGACGGGAATGAACAGCTCCTGCACCTGCGGGGCGACATAAGCCTCGACTTCGAGGTCTTCGGAAATCTTCAGCGCGGTGGCGCCGATCATCGGCGCACTGCCCATATTGCGGTGCTTCATCACGCTGGCCGAAAGGCTGCTGCGCGCGCCCATAGAGCCCGAAGACACGCGGCGCGGTGCGCCGCTGCGCGGCGCCGTGCGGGCGCGCGGGGCGGCACTGGCCGGCTTTGCCCGGCCCGAAAGTTTGAGGCGGTGTACCTTGCCGATCACCGCATTGCGCGTCACGCCGTCGCCAAGTTCGGCAGCAATCTGGCTGGCGGAAAATCCCTCCATCCAGAGCTTCTTCAGCAATTCGACGCGCTCGTCCGTCCAGCCCATAAATGGCGCTCCCAAAATTTCAAATCGGCAGAATCCCTCTCCCTGCCGCCGAAGAAGTCTCGACAGCCCGGATACGCTACGCGTCGTAGGTCGAGTGGGTCCGCCACACGAGATATCGTGTCCCAACGAGGTTGATATTACACAGCCGCAGGAATCCGTTTCAAGAGTCCCAAGCCGATTTCCCCGTGTATAACCCGATCAAATCCGGGGTTTCCCGAACACTGAGTCAAATCAGCCACTTGCCCGTGAAAGGTTGACTCTAAAGAGGCCGGACGGCATATTTGCGGCACCAACGCGCCGCCGAATGGCTGCGCGTTTTTGGTTTTTGTGGCCTTTTTTCAACACCCGAACAGGAACGCCCAAATGTCCGCGCTTTATGGCACTTACGCCCGCTCCGATCTCGCCTTTGAGCGGGGCGAGGGTATGCGCCTGTTCACCGCGGACGGCACGTCCTATCTCGACTTCAACTCTGGCATCGGCGTCAACGCACTGGGCCACGGCGACCCGCATGTTGTCGGGGCGTTAAAGGCTGCCGCCGACAAGGTCTGGCACACCTCCAACGTCTTCACCATTCCCGAGCAGGAGCGGCTGGCCCAGCGGCTGGTTGACGCGACGTTTGCCGATGCGGTGTTCTTCACCAATTCGGGCGCTGAGGCGGTCGAGTGCGCCATCAAGACAGCGCGGCACCACTTTTTCGCCAAGGGTGAAGTCGATCGCTACGAGATCATCGCCTTCACGGGTTCCTTCCATGGTCGTACGATGGCGACCATCGCTGCCGGCGGCAACCCGCACTACACCGAGGGTTTCGGGCCGGTTGTACCTGGCTTCAAGCATCTGGCGCCGGGCGATCTTGGCGAAGTCGAAAAGCTGATCGATGCAAAGACCTGCGCCATCCTGCTCGAGCCTGTGCAGGGCGAGGGCGGCGTCAGCGCCATGCCCGTCGAATTCCTAAAAGGCCTGCGCGCGCTTTGCGACAAGCACGGCCTGCTGCTGATCCTCGATGAAGTGCAGTGCGGCTATGGCCGGACCGGCAAGTTCTTCGCCTATGAATGGGCCGGCATCACACCCGACATCATGGCAGTGGCCAAAGGCATCGGCGGCGGCTTCCCGCTCGGCGCGTGTCTCGCCGGTGGCCACGTCGCCGATTCAATGGTGCCGGGCACGCACGGCTCGACCTATGGCGGCAATCCGCTGGCCTGCAGCGTCGGCAATGCCGTGCTCGATCGCGTCCTCGGTCCCGGCTTCATCGCCAATGTCGATCTGATGGGCCAGCGGCTTCGCTGGCACCTGCAGCAACTTGCCCAGCGGTTCCCCAACTACGTCACCGAAGTGCGCGGCAAGGGCCTCATCGCGGGCATCAAGATCACCCCGCCGGTCCGCGATTTCGTCAACCGGTTGCGGCGCGATCACCAGTTGCTGGCGGTCGCCGCGGGCGAGAACGTGCTGCGCTTGCTGCCGCCGCTGATCGTCACCGAAGCGGATATCGAAGAAGCCGTCGGTAAGATCGCGGACGCCTTCACCGCGCTCGACGCCGAAGCTGCTTCTACCCCGGCCATAGACTGAGCCCAACGTGGCCCCCAAAGGACCTCGCCAAAGGACGTCATATGACCAGCCAAACGACCAGCCCAACACCGCCCCGGCACTTCCTGTCGCTGCAGGATTTTACCATTGAGCAACTGCGCGGCATCCTCGACCTGGCCGTCGCTCTGAAGGGGCTGCTCCAGGACGACGACAAGCCGCCGCTGCTCAAGGGCAAGATGCTGGCGATGATTTTCGAACGCCAGTCCACCCGCACCCGCGTCAGCTTCGATGTCGGCATGCGTCAGCTCGGCGGGGAGACGATGTTCCTCTCGGGAAATGAGATGCAGCTCGCCCGCGAGGAGACGCTGGCCGACACGGCCCGCGTCATGAGCCGCTATGTCGACGCCATCATGATCCGCATCCTCGACCACGATGACCTGATGGAGCTCGCCGGCGCCTCGACGATTCCGGTGATCAATGGCCTGACGCGCCGCGGGCACCCGTGCCAGGTGATGGCCGACATCATGACCTTCGAAGAGCATCACGGCCCGATCAAGGGCAAGAAGGTGGCCTGGGTCGGCGACAGCAATAACGTCATGACCTCATGGGTGCATGCGACGCGCCTCTTCGGCAACACCCTGACCATCGGCGTGCCCGACGAATTCGGGCCGGATCAGGCGATGCTCGCCGATATCCGGAAGGCCGGCTCCGCCGTGACGCTGACCGAGGACCCGGTCGCGGCCGTCGAGGGTGCCGATCTCGTCATCGCTGACACCTGGGTGTCGATGGGCGACACTGACGCCACCGAGCGGCGCAAGGTCTTGAAACCTTACCAGGTGAACCCCATTCTGATGGCGAAGGCGAAGGCGAACGCCCTCTTCATGCACTGCCTCCCCGCACATCGCGGCGATGAAGTTACCGACGAGGTCATTGATGGGCCGCAATCGGTGGTCTTCGATGAGGCTGAAAATCGCCTGCACATACAAAAGGCGATCCTTTGCTGGTGCTTCGGGATCGAAAAGCTCTGATGACGGAACTGCAACTGCAAAGCTATGGCCTCGATCGTCCCGAAAGCGGTGACGATGTCGCTGTGCCGTTCGCGCTCGAAAATCTCGATTGCCGCGGCCGCTTCGTGCGGCTGGGGGAGGCGCTGGATTCGATCCTAACGCGTCACCACTACCCTGAGCCGGTCGCGCGGCTGCTTGGCGAAGCTGTGGTGCTCGCGACCCTCATCGGCTCGTCGCTGAAATTCGAAGGCCGCTTCATCATGCAGACCCAGACCGATGGTCCGGTGAACCTGATCGTGGTCGACCTCGATGCGCCCGACGGCCTCCGTGGGTATGCCCGTTTCGACGCCGAGGCGCTCGATAAAGCGGTTGCGGCCGGTCGCACCAAACCGGGCGAACTGCTCGGCAAGGGCCACCTCGCCATGACTGTCGACCAGGGCACCCACATGGACCGCTACCAGGGCATCGTGGCGCTCGAAGGCGACAGCCTCGAAGAGGTCGCGCACCGCTATTTCCAGCAGTCCGAACAAATCCCGACCGCCGTCCGCATGGCCGTTGCCGAAATCACCCGGCGTGGCGACCAGCATGCCCATTGGCGTGCCGGCGGCGTTCTCGTGCAGCACCTGCCGCCGCACGGCCAAACGCATATGGCCGATCTGCCGGGCGATGGCGATTTTGCAAATGCCGAGACCGCCGACCCCGATTTCGTCGAGGACGACAACTGGACGCGCGTCCGCTCGCTGCTCTCGACGCTGTCCGACGCAGAACTCGCCGATCCCGATCTCTCCGCCGAGCGCGTGCTGTTCCGGCTCTATCACGAGACGGGCGTCCGCGTGTTCGAGCCGATCGAGATGGAAGAGCGCTGCACCTGTTCGGCCGAGCGCATCGAAGCGATGCTCCGCGACAGCTTTACCGCCGAGGAACGCGCCGACATGGCCGTCGACGGCGAGATCGAAGTGGTCTGCGAGTTCTGCTCCTCCGCCTACCACTTCAAGCCGCAAGAATTCGACGAAGGCGGCACGCAGCACTAGTCATGCGCCGTCTCGCGGCGTGACCATTTTACAAATCGGGCGTAGCATCCTCTAAGCGATTCACAGAGGGAATGGGCTGTGCGAACTCTCCTCGTCTTTGGCCTGCTCATCGCTGCCGTTCAGCCCGCTTTGGCCGCGCCCGCCACCGACCTCGCCCCGCTGGTCAGCAACGCGATTGCGCGCTGCTGGAATCCGCCGCCCGGCTCGACCGGCACAGTCTCTGTCCGCTTCGACCTCGCACGCGACGGCTCCGTCGTCGGCACGCCGAAAATCAATGGCCTATCCAGCGCTGGCGTCGCCAAAAGCGCCATCAACGCCGTAAAGCTTTGCCAGCCCTACCACCTGCCGCCCGAGCGCTACTCCGATTGGCAGCACGTCGTGGTAAAGCTTTCGCTCGGCCGCTAGCGATGGCCGATCTGCCACGCGCCGAACTCAACCGGGCGTTTATCTCTCTCGTCGTGACACTCGTTCTGATGACGGTGGTGCTGTTCGGCTCGGCCGGGTCGCTAACCTGGGCCCACGGCTGGACCTTCATGATCGTTTTCGTCTTGCTGATCCTCGCCTCGATGGCGGCGCTCTGGCGCCTCAATCCCGAGATTTTCGTGGCTCGCGCGCGACCGACGGGGCAGGGCACCAAGGGCTGGGACCGGGTGCTGATGCCCATCGTGCTCGCAGCCTTTGCTCTGATCCTGCCGGTTGCGGCGCTTGACGATGGCCGCTTTCACTGGGCGCCGGCGGGCGATGTCTGGGTCGTGCTCGGCTACCTGCTGCTGGTCATTGGCTTTGCCGGCGTCGCCTGGGCGCAGGCCGTCAACCGCCACTTCGAGCCAAGCGTCCGCATTCAAAGCGAGCGCGACCATCATGTCATCGACACCGGGCCTTATGCCTATGTTCGCCATCCCGGCTACATCTTCGGCAGCCTCATGGCGGTGGGGGCCGCGTTGTCTCTCGGCTCGTGGTGGGCGGTCCTGCCGGCCGTCGTTGTAACGACCATGCTTGCATTCCGCACCAACCTCGAAGACGCCACCCTGCAGCGCGAACTCCCCGGCTACGCCGAGTTCGCCCGGAAGACGCGGTTCAAGTGGATTCCGGGCGTGTGGTGAAAGTGCGGTCTGGCCGCTCGGTCAAATCCTCACACCTGATCGAGTGCGTAGCTCAAATCCGCGATCAGATCGTCGGCATCCTCGAGCCCCACCGAAAGCCGCAGCAGGCTTTGCGTGATGCCCATCTCCTCACGCACCTTCTCATCAAACCGCTGATGCGTCGTGGTCGCCGGGTGCGCCAAAATCGACTTGGCGTCGCCGAGATTGTTCGAGGTGACGATGATCGCAAGATTATCGCCGGTCTTGAACGCCGCTTCCTTGCCGCCCTTGACCTCGAACGCCACGAGGGTCGAGCCAGCTTTCATTTGCCGCTTGCCCAGTTCATATTGCGGGTGCGCCTTGTGGTGCGGATAGAGCACCTTGCTCACCTTCGGATGGTTGCCGAGAAAGTCCGCGACCTTCACCGCGCTGTCGGTCATCTGCCTGACCCTGAGCGGCAGCGTTTCGAGGCTCTTCAGCAGCACCCACGCGTTGAACGGGCTCATCGACGGCCCGGTCTGGCGGATAAATTTATGAATGTCGCCGGCCACCAGTTCCTTCCGCCCGGCGATCACACCGCCCATCGCGCGCCCCTGTCCGTCGATGTGCTTGGTCGCCGAATAGGTGACGAGGTCGGCCCCGAGTGCCAGCGGCTTCTGCCAGAGCGCCGTCGCAAAAACGTTGTCGACAATCAGCAGCGCCCCGTGCGCGTGCGCGATCTTCGCCACCGCAGCGATATCGACAAGCTCCAGCGTCGGATTAGTCGGCGTCTCGATGAACACGATTTTGGTGTTCGGCCGCATCGCCTTTTCGAAATTCGCCGGATCGCGCCCGTCGACCAAGGTGGATTCGACTCCCCAGCGCGGCAAAAACTCCTCGATGACGAAGCGGCAGCCGCCGAACAGCGCCCGCGCCGCCACGGCGTGATCGCCGGCCTTGACCTGCGCCATCACCGCGGTCGTCACCGCCGCCATGCCGGTCGCGAGGCCGCGGGCCTCCTCGGCCCCCTCGAGCAGCGCCATGCGCTGCTGGAACATTTCGACGGTGGGGTTCGAGAAGCGCGAGTAGATGAAGCCGGGGCCGTTGTTCTTGAACGTCGCCTCGGCGGCTTCCGAGCTGTCGTAGATAAAGCCGGAATTGAAGAACAGCGCTTCGGAGGTTTCGTTGAACTGGCTACGGGCCGTGCCGCCATGGACAAGCAGGGTCGCGGGCGAACGGCGTTTCGGATCGGCGAGGGGATTCTTTTCGCGGGACATTTCTTACACCCAGAAAAACAAAGAGCCGGCACGAGTGGCCAGCTCAATCGGATCTTTAGCGAATTGTTTAAAGTGGCTGCAAGCGACCGGCCAAATCACCACTAAACGGCGATTTACTGCCGATGCGGCTTGGCGTCAACCGGCGAGATTGCTATCGGAGGCGTTGAGCGGGAGAGCGGCATGGCACCACCCATCGTCTGGCCGGAAGGCATTTTCTCGGCGCGGCTGATCGAAAAGCTCGCCGTCGAAGGCGCTATCGCGACCCAGCGCCCGTTCGACCTCGATCAGGTGCAGCCGGCGAGCCTCGATCTACGGCTCGGCGCGGTGGCCTATCGGGTCCGCGCCAGCTTTTTGCCCGGTCCGGGCGAAACCGTCGCCCATCGCGTCGATGAACTGCAGCTTCATCAGATTTCGCTACTCGATGGTGCGGTGCTGGAGCGCGGCTGCGTCTATATCGTGCCGCTGCTCGAAAGCCTCGATCTGCCGCCGGAGGTCGCCGCGGCGACCAACCCCAAAAGCTCGACCGGCCGGCTCGACGTTTTCACCCGTGTTATCGCCGATGGCGCACGCGGTTTCGACACCGTCCCCGCCGGCTATTCCGGCCCGCTCTACCTCGAAATCAGCCCGCGGACCTTTCCTGTGCTGGTCCGCACCGGTTCGCGGCTGTCCCAGATGCGCTTTCGCACCGGCCACCCGCGCCTCACGATCGACGAGCATAAGACGCTGCACGCAAGCGAAACGCTGGTGTTCGACGAAAACCTCGAAGTCGGGGAGGGTGTGCCGCTATCGATCGATCTTGCGGGGGAGGGCCGCAACGGCCTCATCGGCTTCCGCTCGAAGCGTCACACTGCGGTGATCGATGTGGACAGGAAGGACGCCCTCGATGTCCTCGATTTCTGGGAGCCGCTGGTCAGCCGGGGGCGTCGGGAAATCATCCTCGATCCTGACGAGTTCTACATCCTCGTTTCCCGTGAATCCGTGCATGTGCCGCCCGATTTCGCCGCCGAAATGGTGCCGTTCGATCCGCTCGTCGGGGAATTCCGGGTACATTATGCGGGCTTTTTTGACCCCGGCTTCGGCCACTCAGCCGCCGGCGGCACGGGTAGTCGTGCGGTGCTTGAAGTCCGGAGTCGCGAAGTACCGTTCCTGCTCGGCCACGGCCAGACCATCGGACGCCTGGTCTATGAGCGCATGGCGGAGAGGCCGGACCGCCTTTACGGCACCGGCCTGGGGTCGAACTATCAGGCCCAGACCCTGAAGCTTTCGAAGCACTTTCGCGCCTATCCGGGCTGAGCCAGCGGCGGCAGGCCACGGCGCTCGAGGATCGTCACGGTGTCGCTGCCGGTACCCATATGCCCGGCGACATCATAGCCATCGAGCAAAGCGGAGATCGCCGCATCCTGCTTGGCCCAACCCAGCCAATCAAAGCTGTCGGCCCCGACCAGCACGATGTCCGGCGGCTGGCGCAGCAGATCCTGCCGCAGCCGGTCGCGCTCGCGCTGCTCGACCGTCCGTGCCATCGCGAGAAGGGCGGGCGGTGGATTGCTGTTCTCGATCCGGATCGCCCCAAGCGCCATCCACAAAAATGGCCCCGAATTGATCAGCGTCGCACCGAGCTGTCGCACCAGTGGGCTCGTCGTGCCGAGTGCCGGTGTGACGTTGGTGATCTTGAGTTTTGGCCCGAGCGGCCGCAGCAGGTCGACCAGCGCGGCGTTACCGGTATCGCGCGGCGCCGTCATCATCGGTAGCGCGACGAGCGCCACCGCAACCAGTTTTGGCACCGTCGCAGCGAGGCCCCGTCCGCCCGCGTTGCGGCCGGCGAAGGCCAGAAGGAATGCGGCTGTCATGAGCGCCGTCGCCGGCAGGAGATGATATGGAAACCCCTTCCCCTGGGCGAGATAGGCGAGAAAGAATCCGATCGCCCCGGCGAACAGCATGGCCAACCAGGGCCGCGCCATTTCGCCGCGATAAAGCAGCAGCGTGGCCACCAGTATCGCCCAGAACGGCCAGGTCGGGCGTCCCATCAGCAGGGGGAGCCAAGGCAGCCGATCCCCGGCATAGATCATCCCGCCGAGCGGCAGCAAATCGGTGAAGAAAGCGGGAAAGGCGAGCGAGACAATTGCCCAGAACGCCACCACCATCAGCCCGGCGGTGATCGTTTCGAGGCAGAAGATTGGCCGCAAGGATCGGCTCGTCGCCGCTGCCCAAAGGGCCGCCACAAGGATCGCCAACGCAAAATGCGGCTTGATGGCCATGGCGAGTCCACCCGCGAGGCCGGCGGCGAGACGAGCCCAGACGGGCGGCGCGACCTTTGCCTGCCGGGCGGCAAGAGCTGCGAGCATCGGTACCATTCCCAGCAGCGCAAAATGCTCGCGCTCGGCGAAATCCTGCCCCGGAAGCAGCATAAGCACGAGGGCGCCGATGAACCACCAATCGTCTGCCCGTTCAGGCAGGCGTGCCGATACGAGAATGCGGTCGGCGATCCACAGCGCCGCCAGAGCCAAGGCCAACGTGGCCGCAATGACGATGCCCTCGGCCGGCATGCCGGTCGCCAGGCCCAGCCATACCCAGGGCAGATAGAGCAGGGTGCTCATCGGCGGGTTGGTTTCGAGGATATCGGTGTAAAGCCGTTGCCCCGCGAGCATACGCTCGGAGGCCGTCATCAGCCACGAGACGTCGCCACCGAGCGGATGCGAAAGCTGCCAGGCAAAGACGGCGACGATGACCAACGCAACCAGCAGGCGCGTGCCGATGCGCAGCCGGCCAGCTTCGGCCAGGGCGTTATCGCCCGAATGAGGTGCCGTTGTCGCCTTCATCGCCCGCGCGCCCATTGCGGCCGGCAGGATCGTTGTTCAGACTTAAGATGCCGCTAAGACGCCCTCCAAGCCTGTCCCTAACCGCAGCGCTTGACGCGTTTGGGCTTTTCCAGCACAAGAAATCCCGTTGCGGGTGTAGCTCAATGGTAGAGCAGAAGCTTCCCAAGCTTACGACGAGGGTTCGATTCCCTTCACCCGCTCCATCCCACAGCTAGCCCCACGAGCCGTCGCGGCTTTGCCAAAACCCGCCGCGCGGCTGGCTCGACCCATCACACAAAGCGGACGCAAATCGGCGTGCCGGCTTCGGCGGTCAGCCCGTTGGGTGTGAGTTTGCCGGTCTTCTGGTCGATCTCGAACATCACCAGATTGTTCGTGTCCTGGTTGGCGGCGATGAGGTACTTGCCCGCCGGATCGACCTCGAAATTGCGCGGGATACGGCCCTGTGTGCTTTCGTGGCCGATGAGGGTCAGTTTTCCCGTCGTCTCATCGACAGCATAGCCGACGATGCTGTTGTGGCCACGGTTGGAGCCATAGAGGAATTTGCCGTTGGGTGTGATCTGCACCTCGGCACAGGACGTCGCGCCGTCATAGCCAGCGGGCAGTGTCGAGAGCGTCTGGATTTCGGTAAGCGCACCGGTCGCAGCATCGAAGGCGAGCGCCGTCATCGTCGAGTTCAGCTCGTTGATGAGGTAGGCGTATTTGCCCTTGGGATGCATGACGAGCTGGCGCGGTCCGGCGCCTGGCTTGGTCTTGACCAGCGGCACGCCGGCCGGCGTCAGCTTTCCGGTCGCAGTATCGAATTTGTAGACGACGACCTGATCCATGCCGAGGTCGGGCACGTAGACGAATCTGCCGGAAGCATCGAGTTCGACCGCGTGGGCGTGGGGGCTCGTCTGGCGTTTTGGGTCGATGCTCGATCCTTGATGCTGCCTGAAATCCGTTTCGTCGCCGAGCGAACCGTCGGACTGGATCGGCAGGACGCATACGCTGCCGCTGGCGAAGTTGGCGATCAGCACGAATTTTCCGCTTCTGTCGACGATGAGATGGCAGGGGTCGGTGCCATGGCTCGGCTTGCTGTTGAGGTAGGTCAGCGCACCGCTTTTTTGATCGATGCGGAAGGCGCTCACGGCACCGGACGGTTTGCCCTCGTATTCCTTGAACTCGTTGACGCAGTAGAGAAACTCGCGCTTCGCATCGAAGGCGAGGTACGACGAATTGCGCACGCCCTCGGTGATGCCGTTGAGCGTCAACTTCTTACCGGCCTTGTCGAACTTGAAGCTGTAAATGCCCTTTCCCTGACCCTGCAGCACTTGCCCCGTTCCGAACAGGATCGGCTCAGAATACGTGCCGACATAGATGAGATCATTGATGGCCATCGAGGGTCTCCGGAGGCTCAGGGGTTTGAAACGATAACGGCCTTGATGAAGCCGGGCGGTTTACCGGCCAGCGCGGCGAAGGCATCGCCCACCTGGTCGAGGCCAAATCTGTGGGTGGTGAGGGCCGCGAGCTCGATCTTGCCCGCGGCGGCGAGGGCAAGGCCGCGACGCATGGACTCCATCTTGTAGTCCGGGCGCCGCTCATGCGCGTTGAGCACCTCGAGCGCGCGGTAGTTCCAGAGCTTCATATCGACCTCGCGCGGGCCGCCCTGATGGTAGCCGAGGATCGACAGCACGCCGTGTTCGCGAGTGAGCGAGGTCGCGAGCGACAGCCCGTCCTGCGTCCCGGTCGCGTCGACGACCACGTCAAACTTTTCGAGCGCCGGATCGGCGGCGGAAGCCGCAAGCTGGGCCGGCGTCATCGCAATGTCGCAGCCAAACCGCGTGCCGTTGAACACAGCTTCCCTGCGCAGGTCGAGGCCGAGGATCTGTACCGGCCCTTTGAGCCGCAGCAGTTGCAGCATGAGAAGACCCATGAAGCCGAGGCCGACAATGGCGACGCGGTCGCCGAGTTCAACCTTGGTTCGAAGCGCTGCGCTCACCGCGCAGGCGAGCGGCTCGCCGAAGGCGCTCTCTGTGGCGATTGGCGAGGGGATGTGCAGGACACGATCGGCCCGCTCACAGGCATAGTCGGAAAAACCCTTGCCGAAGAGACCCGTAACGCGGTCACCCGGGCGAAACGCTTCCACTCCATCGCCGACCGCGACGACATCGCCCGCAACTTCGTGGCCGATCGGCCACGGCTGATATGGCCCATCCTGCCAGTCGTGCAGTTCGGAAGCACAGATGCCAGAGGCGCGGACCTTGACCAATACTTCGCCGGCCGCCGGTTCCGGTACCGGAACGTCGTGAAAGTCGAACTTCTGCCGCCCAACGAGAACTGCCTGCTTCATTGCTACCCGCAAAAGTGAGAGGCCCGCGCCGTCGCGCGGACCTCGAAAGACGTGTCATTCAACCTTGAAGCCGATGCCTTTGGCGATGCCTTCGAGGTATTTGCGGCCGAGCACCGTCTCGTGGACGAACTCGTCGGTCGCCGTCTTGTTGCGGAACACGCCCGGCGCATCGCCAGCGCCGCGCGATACGCCCGGCACATCCTCGAGCTCGATCGAAATGGTGCCGTCGAAGCCGACGTCCTTCAGCGCCTGGAGGAACTGCGTCCAGTCGATCTTACCCATGCCGGGCCGCCAGTGAACGTTGGTCACGCCATCATTGTCCGAGGCGTGGACGTGGATGATCTTCTTGCCGAGCTGGTAGACGGCAACGTTCGGGAAATCGCCGACCGGAAAGGTGTGGCTCGGATCGTAGTTGATACCGATTGCATCCGATCCTACCCGCTCCAAGAGGCGCAGCATGCCCAGCGTGTTGGCCATGTAGGAGAAGGGGTGCGGCTCGAGCGAGTATTTGATGCCGGCATCCTTGCAAATGTCGCCGGCCTTCTTCAGTGACTCGATGTAGTCGTCGTAGTTCTTGGTCCAGTCGAGGCCCTTTTCGAACGGCGCGGCAAAGGTCTGCACCAGCGGCTTGGTGGTGATCCGTGGGAACAGGCGCCCATTGCCGAACGGCCAGCAGGCGACCGAATTGATGATCGGCGAGCCGAGTTCCTTGCCCACCTCAACGACGCGCTTGAACTGGTCGAGCGCAGCGGCGCGCTTCGGTGCCTCGGTGCTGGCGAAATCGTGCATCGACATCACGAACTGCGACAGCCCGACGCCCTCGTCGGCCAGCGTCTTCTTGAGGCTCGTGATGCCTTTCTTGGTATAGACCTCGTCGAGGAACTGGTTGGTCCAGGCAATCAATTCGATCGCCTTGAAGCCTGTCGACGCCACGCGACGGATCGTATCTTCGTAGGGTGGGTCCCACTGGAATGGCCAGGATGATGCACCGAATCTCATAGCTTTAGTCCCTCAAGTTGAACACGAAAGTCTTGCCCTTCCCGGCCGGCGGCCGGGAGTGATTGTTGTCTGACCTATCCCCAGCCCGCCGGCTTCAGCCCTTGACCGCCCCGCCCAAAAGTCCCTGGACGATGAAGCGGTTCATGAACATGAAGACGACGAGGATCGGTAGCGACACGCTGCTGGCCCCAGCCATCAGCAGATCCCACCTGAAACTGTATTCCTCCTGGAAGCTCGCGAGGCCGAGCGGCAGCGTGAACAGATCCGTCGACTGCAGGAACACCAGCGCGAACAGGAATTCGTTCCAGGAGCGGATGAAATTGTACATCGTGACCGCCGCAATGCCCGGTCCCGAGAGCGGCAGGATGACGCGATGCAGCGTGCCGAGCGGGGTCGCGCCGTCAACGGCCGCGGCGTCCTCCAGTTCCATTGGGATGGCGGCAAAAAAGCCGCGCATCATCCAGATGCTGAACGGCAGCGAGTAAGCCACATAGGCGATGATCAACGCGTAGTGCGTGTCGAAGAGATGCAGTTCCTTGATGATCAGGAACAGCGGGATGACAAACAGGATGCCGGGAAACATCTGCGTCACGAGAAGCGCGACACCGAAAAGACCCCGGCCGGGAAAGTCGATACGCGCCATTGCATAGGCGGCGTACATCGAGACGATCAGCGCCAGGATCGTCGAGATCGCGGCGACTTTGAAGCTGTTGAAGAAGTAGGTCGGAAACGGCGTCTGTGTCCAAACGGCGATGTAGTTCTGCCAGGACAGTACCTTGGGCAGCATGGTCATGTTGCGCGCGAACATCTCTGTCGACGGTTTTAGCGACGACGAGACCATCCAGAAAACCGGGAAAATCAGCACCACGATGGCGATGCCCAACACGACATAGATCAGCAACCAGAGCAGCCAGCGGCGGACGTTGGCGGCGCTGAAAATATCGATGTCGGGGGCCGCGGTTACGGCAGCTTGAGTCATGATGGACCTATGCCGGCTGACTATTCGGACGGGAGACCAGCAGGTAGAGCGAGCTGCACGCGAGGATGATCAGCAGCATCAGAATGCCCAGCGCCGATGCGTAGCCGAGGTCGAGCGTGAAAAACGCCTTCTGGTAAATGAAGGTCGGCAGGATTTCGGTGGCGTCCGCCGGCCCGCCGCCGGTGAGCAGATAGACCAGATCGAAGTTCTGGAAGGTCCAGATACCCGTGAGTAGCGTGATGCTGATGCTCGCCGTACGGATCATCGGAAGGGTGACATAGAGGAAGCGTTGCCAGGCGCTTGCGCCATCGAGCGAGGCTGCCTCGTGCAACTCCTTGGGCACATTCTGTAGTGCCGCCAGCAGCACGACCGTCATCAGCGGATAGAGCTTCCAGACCTGGGCGATGATCACCGAGAGCATGGCCAGATGCGTATCCGAGAGCCAGTGGATGCCCCGGATATGCATACCGCGCAGCACGAAATTGATTACGCCGTAGTCGTCGTTATAGAGCCACTTCCAGATCAGCGCGGTCACCACATCCGGCACGACCCACGGGATCAGAAAGACGGCGCGAAAGAAGTTGCGGAACTTGATGTCGAGGTTGAGCAGCGAGGCGAGCGCGAGGCTCAGCACGTAAGCGCCGGCCACCGAACCGATGGTCCAGATGAACGTCTTGCCGAGCGAGCTCCAGAAATCGACCTGATAGAACAACGCATCGATGTAGTGCTGGATGCCGACGAACGCATTGGGGTCCGGGCGCGTCATGTTCTGCGCCTGGAGGCTGGTAACTACGCCCTGAACGAGCGGCACCAGATTGAGGCACGCCACGAGGATGACCGAGGGCAGCACCAGCATATATGCAAAGCGGTTGCGTCTACTGACGGCCATCGAAAACTATCCGCATTAGAAGCACTGCCTTAAATTCGGGATGTGGCGCCGACTTCGGGGTGGCCGGCGCCACTGGCCTGCAAAGGACTGGCCTGGGAGGACCTGGCCTAGCTCCAGAGCTTGGCCATCTTTGCATGGGCGTCGAGGACTGCTTGTTCCGGCGTCTTGGTGCCTGCGACCACGTCGTTGACCGGCTCGGCGAACATCTTCTCGCCATCGATGGCCCCCATCTGCGGCACGCCTGTACCGGGATAGGCAAAGTCGGTGGTGAAGGGGATCACCTTTTCGAGGATGTCCGACATCAGCGGCGTCTTCTTGAACACGTCGGCGCCGAACTCGGATTTGAGGATCGGCCAGCAATTGCCAGGGTAGGCCGCATAAAGCGGCTGCAAACGGCCCGGCTTCACCAGCCATTGCACAAACTCGGTGGCGAGCTTCTGGTTCGGGCTGAATTTCCAGACGAAGAGCGGGTTGTAGAAGCCGGCCGTAAGCTTGGCCTTTGGCCCCTGCAGCGTTTCGAGCACACCGACATTGGGGATCATGTCCGGCGCTTCCTTTAGCAGGCGGGCGATCATCGCCCCTGTGCCCATGCCGAAGGCCGCGCGGCCCTGGATAAACAGCGTCATCGGTTCGTCGGTATTGTACGAGGCGATGCCATCCGGCGTGACCTTGTACTTGGTCGCGAAGTCCGTCAGATAGGTCAGCGCCTGAACGTTGGCATCCTTGCTCGTCGTGCCGAAAACCAGGTTGCCGTCCTTGTCGAGGATCGAACCGCCGGCCTGCAGCATGAAGGCCATGTAGTAGTGCTGGGCGATGTGGAAATTGCCTGCCGGGAAGGCGACGCCATAGACGCCGTTATCCGGATCGTTGAGCTTGATGACGGCATCCTTGAAGCTGTCCCAATCGGTCGGCGGCTTGAGGCCGGCCTTCTCGAGCAGGTCCTTGCGATAGTAGATCGCCCGGATGTCGAGGTTCCACGGCACGCCCCAGTAATGGCCGTTCCAGAAGAACTTCTTGTAGGCGTACTCGTTGACGATGTCGGCGAGCGTGCCGTCCGCCTTCCAGGCGTTGATGATGTCGTCTGTCGGCTGCATCTGGTTCATCGCCGCGAACTGCAGCGGATGGTAGGAGTAGCCGTCGGCGACGTCAGGCAGCGCGTTGCCCTGCACCGCCGTCAGGAATTTGGGATAAACCAGCGATCCATCGACGGATTGAAAGGCAACCTTGGCGCCTTTCTCCTTCTCGAAGTCGCTGACGATCTGCTGCATCGCAGCACTCAATTCGGGTGTCCCGGTATGGACCGCCCAAAAGCTCATCGTCTCGTCTGCAGACATTGCCTTGCCGGTGATGGCGGTTGCCACCATCGTGCCAAGCATCAGTGCCAACGTGTCGCGGCGATTAATAACGAATTTATCGGACATGAAAGTCTCCTCCAGAATTCAGATCCCGGTTCACTTCGACTTCGGGTCAAAGCTCCGCCATTCACGTCCAAGCCGGCAGAACCGGCAAAGACATGACCTCTCGCGCGGCCAACAGGTGTTGGTCACTCGGTCAGATTCAATCAGGAAGGTACGCAGTATCCTCCCGCTAAAGGCAGCGCCCTATTTTTGGTCTGTCCCGATTTACTCGCTCGAGACTAGGTTGCGCGCCTCGCATAGATAGAACCGTAGCATACCGGGTTCGCGTGTGAGGTATCGATCGATAAATAATGCGTATCGATAAAGTTCGCGCTGGCGAGCCAGTATTGAGCGCCTATGTTCAGGCTATAGCGGCGGTAACAGCCGCCTGTGAGAGGTGTTCGGTTCGGCGGGAGGCTGGATCGTTCGCCGGAGGCAGGGATGGATTTCAAACAGCTTCGCACGTTCATCGTGGTCGCCGAACATCTGCACTTCGGGCTGGCGGCAGAGCATTTGCGTATTGCCCAACCCCAGGTGAGCCGGCGCATCACGCAGCTCGAGGAGGAGCTCGACGTCACCCTGCTCGATCGCAACAGCCGGGTCGTCAAACTCACCAATGCGGGCAAGGCGTTTCTTCCCGAAGCCATTGCCTTGATGAAGGCGGCAGATCTCGCGCGCGGCCGGGCTCGCGAGAGCGCGCGGGGCCGCGCGGGCCTGTTGACCATCAGCCTTATCGACGCCGCGCTGCTTGGACCGGTGCCAACGATCCTCAACGAATTCCACCGGCACTATCCTAACGTCTATCTGTCGTTCAAGAACCACGGCATTTCCTCGGCCGGCCAGCTCGAAATGCTGGAGGACGGATCGAGCGACATCGTCTTCACCCACCCCCCCAATCGTCTCCTCGGCGATTTCGACCAGGTGCTCCTCGTCAACGATCCAATGGTCGCCGTGCTGCCGCAAAATCATCGGCTGGCGGAAGCCAAGAAGGTCAACCTCGTCGATCTCGCGCAGGAGCCCTGGGTGATGTTTCCGCGCGAAAACGATCCGACGATCTATGACCGCATCATCGTGCTCTGCCAGCGCGTCGGCTTCTCGCCGCGCATCGTGCAGGAGACGGGCCACATGCTCACCCGGTTCGGTCTCGTCGCCAGCGGATTTGGCGTCCACGTCGTCCACAAAGCGTGGGAGACGATGCCCTATCCCGGCATCGTCTACCTGCCGCTCGAACCCACCTCACGGGTCGGCGTCTCCTGCTTCTGGCGTAAGGGCGACGACAGCGTGCTGGTCAAGAATTTCATCGACGTCACCCGGCACTATAAGGTTTAGTTCCATGCAATTTTCATCTTCCGAGGAGCGGCGCTGATGATCCGCTTCTCCGCCAATCTCGGGTTTCTCTGGGTCGAACTACCGCTGCTCGAACGGATCGAAGCGGCGGCGCGCGCCGGCTTCAAGGCCGTCGAGTTGCACTACCCCTACGCCACGCCACCGGAGGCTGTGCGGGACCTCTGCGCCCGTCTTGGACTGACGCTGCTCGGCATCAACACCAATATCGGGGTGGCGCCCGACCAGCATTCGGGACTTGCGGCGATACCTGGGCGGGAGCGCGATTTTCAGGCGTTGATCGACCAGTCGATCGCCTGGCAAGCCGCGGCAGGCGGCAAGTCGATTCACGCGATGGCGGGTTTCATACCACCGGCAGAGCAAGCCGCGGGTGCAGAAACGCTGGTCAGAAACCTCAAGGAAGCTGCCCCGAAAGCGGCGGCCAAGGGGCTCACGCTGCTGCTCGAGCCGCTCAACCAGCGCAACATGCCGGGGTACTTCTATTCGACCGCCGAAGCTGTCGACGAGATCATCGATCGCGTCGGCGCGCCCAACCTCAAGATCATGTTCGACGTCTACCACGTCGGTATCTCGTCGGGCGACATCATCACCCGGCTCAGGAAATTCTTCCCGCGGATCGGCCACGTTCACATCGCCGCCGTGCCGACCCGCGCCGAGCCGGATGAGGGCGAGGTGCGTTACGAGGCGATCTTTGCCGAACTCGAAGCCCTTGGCTGGCCTGGCTGGGTCGGCTGCGAATACAAACCTCGCACGACGGTCGAAGCCGGCCTTGTCTGGCTCAAAAAGCTGGGCGTGTCTTTTTAGGGAAGCGACGCTGCAACAGGGCAGGTGTCCCTGAACGAGGAGGGGCAGGTGGCCGCACGTTAGCCTTTGACACCGCCGCTCACCAGCCCGTTGACGATGTGCTTTTGCATGGCGATGAAGAACACGACGACCGGGAAGAGCACGATGACGGTCAGTGTCATGAAGGCTGGCCAGTTGACGGCAAACTGGCCGACCGCCGAATAGACCTGCAGCACCAGCGTCTTGTTGCTGGCAGAGCTCAGGAACACCGTCGGCGTAATGAAATCGTTCCAGACCCACATCGTCTGGAACACCCCGACGGTGACGAGGATCGGTTGGATCAGCGGCAGCACGATGCGCCAGTAGATGCCGAAGGTGCCCGCACCATCGATCCGCGCTGCCTCGATGATTTCATACGGCACGGTCTTCATGTAGCCGAGGATCAGGAAGTAGCAGAAGATCGAGCCGGCGCTGTACATCACCACGAGCCCGTTAAGCGAATCCACCAGATGGACGCGCGCCAGCATCTGGTAGAGCGGGATCAGCGTCGACTGGAACGGCACCATGAAGGCCAGCAGCAGCGCCGCACCGAACATGCGGTTGAGCCACGTCTTGCGCATGATCATGCCGTAAGCAGCCATCGAGCCGACGATCAGCATCAGCGCCACCGAGACGACAGTGAGGTAGAGCGTGTTGAGAAAATTCTGCGCGACCGGGATCGTCTGGAATACGGCGAGGTAATTGTCGAAAAAGAGATGCGACGGCAGGGCGAGCGGCGCGTTTCCGGTCTCCTGCTGCGTTTTGAGCGTGTTGACGACGATGTAGTAGAACGGCAGCCCGACGGCCGCCGCCAGCGCCAGCATGACGATGCTGGTGAGGGTCGAAAGTATCCGGCGGCGGTGTTCCATCAGAGCCGCCTTTCGAGCCGGCGCGAGATCGTCAGTTGCAGCACGATCACGACGAGCACCATCAGCATGAACACTACCGCCAACGCCGAGGCCTCGCCGAATTTTGCCTCGCCGAGACCGCGGCGGATGATGACCTGCGAGATCGTCGTCGTCGCATAGCCGGGGCCGCCTTTGGTCAGCGTATAGGGCAGGTCGAACACCTTGAGCCCGCCGGTGAGCAGCAGCATCTGGCTCACCGTCACGGCCGGCGCGAGCAGCGGCAGCGTAATGGCGAAGAATCGCTGGCGCGGCGTGGCGCCGTCGATCGTCGCCGCCTCGTAAAAATCCCGTGGGATCGACTGCAGATAAGCGAGGTAAAGGATCGCATGCCAGCCGGTCTGGCCCCAGACCGAAACGATGACGGTGGAGAGTCGCGCCAGCATCGTATCTGCTAACCACGGAACCGGTCCAACCCCGATCAGCCCGAGCAGCGAATTGACGGCGCCGGAGCCGAGTGGGGAGAGAATGAACGACCATACGAGGCCGAGGACGGCGATGCTCGGGATGGCCGGGAAGAAGAACACCGCCCGGACAAAGTTGCGCCCGAAGAATTTTTCGTTGAGCACCACGGCCAGCGGGATGGCGAGCAGGGTCACGACGATGGTCGTCGCGATCGCGTAGAGGAAGGTAAAGCCGAGCGCGGCAACCATCGAGCTGTCGGTGAAGGCGCGCACGTAGTTGCGCAGGCCGACGAAGTGCATCACCCGCGAATAGCCGTTGAAATCGGTGAGGCTGTACCAGAACGACTGGATCAGCGGCACGACGAACAGCAGCAGGAAGACCAGCGCGATCGGCAGCAGGAAAAGCTGATTGGCCGCAACGGCCATCCATCTGTCGTATCGCGCCCGAAGAGCAGGTCCAAAAGTCAAATCGAAGTTTCGCCGCTGTTGGTTATCGGACAAGATCGGGACCGGAACGATGGAGGCGCCCACAGACGGGCGCCTCACGATTTTGTCCACGGGCCGGTTACTGGCTGTCGGCCAGCTTGGAGTCGAGCGCCTTGGCGACGTCGACCGGCTTGATATTGCCCGCGACCATATCCTGAATCTTGGCCACCATTTCGGTATGGAGCGCATCCTGCGCCTTGGGCCAAGCGGTCATCGGCAGGTAGATCTGCTTGGCCTCAATGCCGGCAAAGATCGCGCTGAGTGCCGGGTCGAGATCGGGCTTGTAGTCGGAGGTCGTGGTGATGGCGCCCGACGACTTGTGGTAAAGTTCAACCGCCTTGGGGGTGGCAAGGAAGGCCAAAAATTTCTCTGCCGCCGGCAGGTTCGGCGTCGCCGCATTGATGGCATAGCCGGGCGACGGTGCGCCGGTCAGGAAGGTCTCGCCCGAAGTCGCCCCCGGCACCGCCATGAAGTTCATATCGATCTTGGGATTGATGCCGCGAATCGTGCCGAGGTTCCACGGCCCGGCGCCCATCATGGCGACCTTGCCGGTGGCAAACTCGTTGACGATCTGGTCGTCGCTGAGGCCGAGCGAGTCCTTGCTGATCAACCCGCCGTCATAGAGCTTTGCGTAGAGCGATAGCGGCCCGGTCCATTCCTTCTCGAACGTATCCTTGCCCGAAAAGATCTGCTGGTCGACGTTGCCGCCTTCCTTGGAGAATTCGAGCCCGATCAGCGCGTAGAGGGGCATCAGATTGCCGCTCTGCACACCATCGTAATAGGGCGTGATGCCGGCATCCTTGAGCTTCTTGCAGAGCGCCAGGAACTCGTCCCAGCTCCTGGGCGCCGCCGTCATGCCGACTTTATCGGTCAGCGCCTTGTTGTAGAGGATGCCGCCGCCCCATGACGCCAGCGATAGGCCATAGGCCTTGCCGTCCGCCGCGTAGGCATCGCGGTTGACCGGGTTCATTGTCTTGACGAAATCGTAGCCTGAAAGATCCTTGACGAAGCCGCCGTCGATCAGCGCCGTCTTGTTTTCGGCAGCGATGATGAAGACGTCCGCGGCTGTGTTGGAGAGAAGCCGCGTCTGCAACGTCTGCTCGTATTCGTTGACGGGCGGCGCGGTTGAGAAATCGATCTTGATGTTCGGGTTTTCTTTCTCGAACTCGTCGATCACCGGCTTCATCGTCTGCTCGTTGTCCCACGAGAAGAAGCTGAGCTTGGTGGGATCGGCCGAGGCCGGCCCAAGCAGGGCACCGATCAGAACTGCGGAAGCGGAGAGTGTTGCCAGCAGACGAACGCCGGCGGCACGGCGTGATACGGAATTCAGCATTGGGTTGTTTCCTCCATCGGGGTTGCCGGGCGCGTTACCAACGCACCTCCTGGCGCCTCGTTGATTACAGGCTCCATATTAATCTGATTAAATGGAATTAGCTTCGATTGACAATAGATAAATCATCGGATTATTCAAAATCATATTGGCAGTGCATATCTGGCGTCCGCCGCGCCGGCATTTTCTGAAGAGGATTTCGGTTTTGTCTGCCCCAATCTATGCCGACCCCATCCTCGACGGGGCAGCCGACCCGGCCGTGATCAAGCGCCGCGGAACCAACGAATGGTGGATGTTTTACACTAACCGCCGAGCGACATTCGAAGGCGCGGGTGTTGAGTGGGTACACGGCAGCCCGATCGGCATCGCCGTATCGACCGATGGCGGCGCAAGCTGGCATTACAAGGGTACGGTCGCGGGGCTGGACGATCCGGCTGATCCCGGCCTCAACACGCACTGGGCGCCGGAGGTGATCTGGGCCGAGGGCGAGTACCACATGTACCTCTCCTACATCACCGGCACGCCCGACCGATGGCCCGGCTACGAGCGGCACATCGTGCATTACGTCAGCGACGATCTGCAGCAATGGAAGCGCATCGGGCCGCTACACCTAAACTCGAACTATGTGATCGATGCCGCCGTCGCCAAATGCCCAGACGGCCTTTACCGCCTTTGGTACAAGGACGAGGGCAACGGCTCGAGCACGGGCGTCGCCACCAGCACCAACCTCTACGACTGGACCAACGGCGGCGTCGCCATCCCCGCGACGCCTGGCCACGAGGGCCCGAACGTCTTCGTGCTGGGCGGCTGGTACTGGATGATCGTCGATGAATGGCGTGGCCTTGGCGTCTTCCGCTCGGACGACGCCATCGCCTGGGCGCGGCAAGGCTTGATCCTCGACCGCCCCGGTGCCGATCCGCTCGACCGCCAGATCGGCCGCCATGCCGATGTCGTCGTCAACGGCGACGAGGCGGCGATCTTCTATTTCACCCATCCGCACTGGTCGGCCGCCCATACCGCCGAAGCGCAAGGCTTCAGCGATCGGCGCACGGTAATTCACTGGGCGCGCCTGACCGTTGAAGACGGCCAGCTCGTTTGCCGTCGCGACGAGAGCCCGGCGCCGCTCGACAGCAGCAGGCTCGATCCTCCGGTGGGGGCGCCCGCTCCGATGGCAGGTTTGGGGGCTCGGCCAGGCCCAATCGACGGCAGTGAACCCAAGGCACTGGCCAAGCCGCGTGTCCACGCGGCGACCGTCAATGCACTGGTCCAGAAGATTCTCAACGGCGACTATCCCGAGGGCAGGCCGCTGCCGCCCGAGGCAACGTTGTGCGCGGCTCTCGGGGTGAGCCACAGCGCCTTGCGCGAAGCCATGCGTATCCTTTCCGTAAAAGGGCTGGTGAAAGCCCGCCCCCGCATCGGAACTGTGGTTCAACCGCGCAGCCAATGGAAGATGCTGGACGAGCAGCTCATCGGCTGGCTGAGCGCCGGCGACACTGGAGGCAGCTTCGCCACCGACCTGATTGCTGTGCGGCTGTCACTTGAGCCCATGGCGGCCGGCATGGCGGCTGAGACCGCGGCGGCCCGCGATCTGGCCGTGATGGAGGAAGCTCTCGAGCGCATGGTCGCGGCAGCCGGCGCCGACGACATCCAGGCCTATGTCAGTGCGGATCGCGATTTCCACGCGGGCCTTCTGGCCGCCTGCCACAACGGACTGCTCGGGCAGATGTCGGCCATCGTCACCGCCACCGCGGATTATTGCCTGCGGACCAATTCGCACAAAGGCCGCCGCCCGAGCGAGTCGGTGAAATGGCATGCTGAACTTTTGGACTGCATCCGCCTCAAAGATCACGAAGGCGCTATTGCCGCAGCAACGGCGATCTTTGCGGAACAACAACATCGACATGAGCCGGGTGTCCGGGCCCACCGATAGTCTGCAGCCCGCCTTGTAGCGCCCGCCGGGACCTGCGGCGCACCCATAATCCCTAAATTTCGAGCGTCGGCCTACCGGGTCGCAGGCAGAATGCGACGCTTGGGCCGTTCCGATTTTTATCCGTAAAAAACTTCTTGCCAGCTTCGACGAAGATGATAACGTTTCAACTTACTTGATGGAAAGGCGCAAAGGCCGCCGCGTCGAGTGACATGGGAGGAGACATTGATGACCACGAAAACCCACGGGATGGCCCGTATTTTCATGCGCCGCGCGACTGTCGCCGGCCTGGGCCTGGCCACCGTATTTGCGCTCACGCCGCACAGCTATGCGGCCGATGTGAGCGGCACGCTGGTGCTGCTCGACTGGGCCTCGGGCTCCGAGCAGGATATGATCAAGGCGCTGGAGGATGGCTTTGTGAAAGCCAATCCCGGCGTGCAGTTCAAAGAGGTCAACCTGACCGTCCAAGGCGATGCCCGCGGCGCCATCCGGGCGGCGCTGCAGTCCGGTGAAAAGGCCGACATCTTCATCAACACCTGGCCCGCCTTCCGCAAGGAACTGGCCGATGCTGGCCTTCTCAAAGATCTGACCCCGCTCTGGGACAGCGCCAAGCTCGGCGACAATCTCTCGCAAAGCTGGAAGGATCTCGGCTCGCTCGACGGCAAGCTCTACGGCGTCACCTATACGTTCGGTGACCGCAGCGCGATGTTCTACAAGACCGACACCATGAAGAAGGCGGGCATCGACGCCCAGCCCAAGACCTGGGACGAGTTCGTCGCCAACTTCGCCAAGCTCAAGGCCGCGGGTATTACGCCGATCGCCGTCGGCGCAAAGGTCTGGTCGCATACCGAATGGTTCGAGTCGATCTACGAGCATCTGAACGGCGTCGACATGGCCGCTCAGCTGACCTCTCACAAGATCCCCTGGACCGATCCATCGGTGAAGAACACCCTCAAGAAATGGGCTGAACTCATTAAGGCGGGATGCTGCGGCGACGCCGCCGATATGCTGGCCATGGATTGGGACAATGCATCCGACGCCGTCATGAAAGCCGGCACGCACGGCTATCAGATAATCGGCATGTGGAACAACGACCGCGCCCAGTCGACGGACGGGCTCAAGTCGGGGACGGACTTCAACATCACCCAGTTCCCCGCAATGGGCGCCGGGCATGACGATGTTTCGAGCGTCGACACCAAGGAATTCTCGGAATTTTCCGGTGCCGCCAACCCCGCCGCGGCCGACGCTTTCCTGACCTGGATCACCACCAAGGACGCCGCCAACATCATTGCCCAGCACGGGTTGGCTTCGCCCAGCAATAAGGTCGATCCCTCGCTCTACAGCGCGGTGATAAAGTACTCGGTCGATGCGGTGGCCGCCGCCAAGCCGCAATTCGTCATGGGTGACCTGTTGCCCGGCGATCTCGTCGATGAATATCGCGTACAACTGCAGAAGTTCCTGCAGGATCCGAGCGATGCCAATATCGACGCCGTGACACAGGCGCTCGAAACCAAGGCGGCAAGCTCCTACTGATGACCGACGCCACTCAAGCCCCCGTGAGCGGAAGTGGCGTCACCACCAGTTCTCCCGTGACGGACAGCGACCGGCGTAGGCTGGCCGCTGCCCGGCGCCGGCGGTGGATGGCGGACATGCCGGCGGCCTATCTGCTGCTCGCCCCGGTTCTCGTGCTCTTTGCCTTCTCGGTGGTCTATCCGCTGATCCAGACGATCTGGCTGAGCTTCTGGGACATCAAGGGGCTTTACCCGCCCAAGTTTGCCGGGTTCGGCAACTTCGTCACATTGTTCAACGACGCGACGTTTCTGCGGGCGATCGTCACGACGCTGCTCTGGACCGTCTGCACGACTGTTCTGTCTGTGGGGGCAGGATGGGGCCTCGCGCTCCTCTGCTCGCTGGCCCCCAAGGCCACGCTCATCCCGCGGGTCCTTATCTTCACCGCCTTCGGCGTATCGGAGGCAGTCACCGGCTATATCTGGCTTGGCATCTATCGGCCCGACGCCGGCGGCGTGCTGAACGCCCTGCTTTCCGCCATCGGACTCGGTCAGTTCGCTCATCCCTGGCTCGGTGATGCCAATACCGCCATCTGGTGCCTGATCATCGCCTATTCCTGGGCGCAGACCGGTTTGCCGCTGATCCTCATCTTCGCCGCAACGCAGGCGGTTTCGCGCAACGTCATTGAGGCGGCGCACATCGATGGCGCCGGCCCTGGCGCCATCATGCGCTACATCATCGCGCCGCTGTCGCTGCCAGGCGTTCGCGTAGCGCTTTTCATCAATCTCCTCGGCAGCCTCCGGGCGTTCGACACGATCTATGTGCTGACCGGTGGCGGACCGGTGCGGACCACCGAGACCATCGGCTTCTTCATGTTCCGCGAAAGTTTTACCCAGTTCAAACTGGGCTACGGCGCGGCCGCCACGCTCGTTCTACTGGCCGCAGTGCTGATCATCTCTATCCCCGCCATCATCCAGCGGACGAAGGAGGCGAAATGATCGGCAAGGCGCCTCGTTGGATCCCCATCGTCGTCGGCCTGATCTCGATCCTCTGGATCGTGCCGCTGCTGGGTATCGTCATCACCTCGATCCGCCCTGCTGCCGATACCGTCCTCGGCTGGTGGCAGCTCGACCATATCGAACTGACGCTTCACGCCTGGACCACCGTCTGGTCGAAATACCCACTGGCCAGCGGCTTCGTCGTTTCCGCCGAGCTCGCCGGCATCGCCACGATCGGGTCAATGATTTTGACGCCGGCGGCGGCCTACGCTTTTCAGTTCCTGCGCTTTCCGTTCCGCCGGACGCTGCTGATCATCATCATCAACGCCTTCGTCCTGCCGCAGCAGGTGGTGGTGATCCCCCTCTTCACGCTTTGGCGGCAGATGGGGCTGATCGACAACCTCGCCTCGGTGCTGATCCCTTATGTTGGGCTCTCCTTCGCCTGGTCGATTTTCCTCGTGAAGAACTTCCTCGAAGATTTTCCGAACGAGCTGATCGAAGCCGCGCGCGTCGATGGCTGCGGGCCCATTTCGACATTCTTCCGGATCGTGCTGCCCAACACCCTCGCGCCCGTTTTCGCGGTTGGCATCCTGCAGTTCCTGTTCTGCTGGAACTCGCTGCTGATCCCACTCCTGTTCCTGCGCAGCCACATCCCGCTGCCAGTGGTCTTCGCCCAGATTTCCGGGATGTACGATCCCAACTGGGACCTTCGCGCGGTCGCCGCCATCGTCACCACGGTCGTGCCGCTTCTCGTCTTCCTCGTCTTCCAACGCCAGTTCGCCGGTGGGGCCATGGCCCGCAGCGGCACAAAGGATTGATATGCCTACCAACAAGCCGCTTCGCTACCGCCAGATTCACCTCGACTTCCACACCTCCGAGCACATTCCAGCGATCGGCGCGGACTTCGATCCGGCGGCGTTCGTCTCGACGCTGAAGGCCGCGCATGTCGATTCGATCACCATCTTCGCCAAGTGCCATCACGGCTGGTCGTACTACCCAACCAAGGTTGGAAAACCCCATCCGCAACTCTCCCGTCCCGACCTGATGGGCGACATGGTCAAGGCGCTTTCGGCTGCCGATATCGAGTCGCCGATCTATATCTCGGTGCAGTGGGACGAGCTCACGGCGCGCGAGCATCCCGAATGGCGCGCCATGAGTGCGACCAACAAATTCCAGCACTCGCTGCCGGGCGATCCCTCCTCGGGCAAGAACCTCAGCCCGGCCTGGCACACCATCTGCCTCAACCACGCTGGCTACCGGAAATACGTGCTCGACCAGGCGCGTGAGGTTGCCTCCAATTACGAGACGCAAGGCATCTTCTTCGACATCATCCTGACGCCCGATTGCGTCTGCGCCGCCTGCGTCGAACGGATGCTGGCCAACGGCCTCGACCCCGAGAACCCCGCCGATCGGCTTAAGAACGACGAGGCGGTCAACGAGCAGTTCCGGCAGGAGGTTTCCGAGGCACTGTTCGCCGAATTTCCGGGCCTCCGCGTCTTCTACAACTGCGGCCACATCCACAAGCAGGGTCCGCAGCGCTTCAAGACCTATACCCACCTCGAACTCGAAAGCCTGCCGACCGGCGGCTGGGGCTACGACCATTTTCCCTCGAGCGCCCGCTATGCCGCGACGCTCGGCTTCGATTTCCTCGCCCACACCGGCAAATTCCACACAAGCTGGGGCGAGTTCGGCGGTTTCAAGCACCCGGATGCGCTAGAATATGAGTGCGCGCAAATGGTGGCGCTCGGCTCGAAATGCCTCGTGGGCGATCAACTCCATCCGAACGGCGCCATCAACTCCGATACCTACGCCTCCGTCGCGCCCGCTTATGCCCGCATCGAGAAGCTCGAACCCTACCTCGAGCAGGCAAAGCAGGTTTCAGAGGTTGCAATCCTTTCCGCCGAGCACTTCCACCCAGCCGGCAGCCGCAACCATGGCAGCGACGACGGCGCAGCCCAGATGCTGCTCGAACTCCACGTGCCGTTCGACGTCCTCGACCGCTTTGCGGACTTCACCAAGTATAAGGTGCTGATCCTTCCCGACGAAATCGAACTCGACACCGACACCGCGGCACGGCTCAAAGCTTTCGTCGCGGGCGGTGGCAAGATCATTGCCTCATGGCACTCGGGCCTCGACGCGACTGGCAAGTTCGCCCTCGATTTCGGTATTTCGCGCTCCGGCGAACCGGTTGCGTTCAAACCGGCCTATGTCCGCGCTGATCCCGGTCTCGATCCCTCGATGACCGACACCGCCTTCGTGATGTACGAGACCGCCGAAACCATCACCGCAAAGAACGCAACGGTACTGGCCGAACTCTATCCGAGCTACTTCAACCGGAGCTACCGGCACTGGTCGTCGCACCAGCAGACGCCGGACGACCCGAAAGCGCAGGCACTCGGCGCGGCCGTGACCGAACATAACGGCATCGCCTATGTCGCTTTCCCCGTGTTCCGCCTCTACCGCGCGATGGGCCAGCCGCTCTATAAATACATCGTCCGTGGGCTGCTTGATCGGCTGCTGCCGGCGCCGGCCCTCGAGACGAGCCTGCCCTCCGGTGGCCGTGCCTCGCTGACGTTCCAGCAGAACGAAAACCGCCATATCGTCCACCTGCTTTACGGTGCCCCACAGGTACGCGGCAAAGCCATACCGCTGGACGACGGCTCGAGCCGGGTGATGGAAATGATCGAGGATATTCCAACGCTCGGACCGGTGACGGCAGCCGTCCGGTTGCCATCGACGCCGCGCCGCGTCTACGACGCGCTGAGCGGCGAGGAAGTGGCGTGGGCGGCCCGCGACGATGGGGCAATCGAAGTCACGATACCCTCGCTGCGCATCCACACCGCGTTGGTCTTCGAGGCAGCTTAGGCGGATAACGACATGAGCGCCGAGGACAGCGAAACCCCCAACCGCCCGCGTGCCGCGACGATCATCGATGTCGCCGAGGCAGCGGGCGTCGCCGTCGGCACGGTGTCGCGCTACCTCAACGGCCAGCCGGTGCGAGCCGCCAACCGCGACCAGATCGAGGATGCCATCAAGCGCCTCGATTACCACAAGAATGCGCTCGCCGCGGCGATGAAGTCGCAGCTCACCAACACGGTGGGTTTTCTCGTGCCTCGCCTCAGCGAATTCCACGGCGCCGTGCTCGAACACCTCAGCGATGCCCTGCGACGGCAGGGGCGGGCTCTCCTCACCTTCCGGCACAACGAGGACACCAAGTCGCTGCACGACATCCTCGACTTCTTCGGCACCCATCGGGTCGATTGCCTGATCATGGATGGCCGCGCCGACACGATCGATCGCGTGCGCGACATAGCCAGGGGCGGCACCCCGATTATTTTCTACGACAATGATGTGCAGGGGCCGCCAGTCGACCGGGTCTTCGTCGAAAATCGCACCGCGAGCTATCGCGCCGTCAGCCACCTCCTCGATATCGGGCACACGCGGATTGCCGTGCTGACCGGCGACATAGGGACTTGGACCGGCCGCGAGCGCTTCGAAGGCTATCGGCAGGCCATGACCGGGCGCGGCCTCGCAATCGATCCAGACTACGTGCTCGACATGCACTGGAACGAGGATGAGGCCTATTCCGGCATGCTCAGCCTCTTGACGCTGCCGGCCCCGCCGACCGCGCTGTACTGCTGCAACTACAACATGACCGTCGGCGCGCTCCGCATGATCAAGGAACAAGGCTTACGCATTCCCGACGATATCTCGCTCGTCAGTTTTGACGATGTACCGCTGTTCCGGTTGCACGAGGCGGGGATCACCGCCGTGGCCCAGCCGATCGCCAAGATTGCCGAGACCATCGCCGGCATTCTCGCCTCGCGCCTCTCGGCACGCGGCGCCATGCACGCGCCCCACGCCATCACGCTCGACTGCGACATCATCCTCCGCGGCTCGACGCGCCGGCTGATCACGCCAGAGGAAGTTGCGCGGCACGGCCGGTCATGAGCGATCTCGAACTCTGGTACCGGCAGCCGGCCCGGCAGTGGACCGAGGCTCTGCCGATCGGCAATGGCCGCCTCGGCGCCATGGTCTTCGGTGGCGTTGGCCAAGAGCACCTTCAGCTCAACGAGGACACGCTCTGGGCGGGTGGCCCTTATTCGCAGGTCAGTCCAGACGCGCTCGCGCATCTTGATGAGGTCCGCGCACTGATCTTCGCTGGCCGCTACGCCGAGGCGGAGGCGCTGGCGGATGAGCATCTGATGTCGCGGCCACTCAAGCAGATGCCCTATCAGCCGGCGGGCGATCTGTGGCTCGACTTCGGGCCGGACGAAGCGACCAACTACCGCCGGTCGCTCGATCTCGACTCCGCCCTTGCCATCACAACCTACGCATCCAGCGGCGTATGCTATCGCCGCGAAGTGTTCGCCTCGCCAGTCGACGGAATGATCGTGATGCACCTCTCCGCATCGGCGCGGGGAAAGCTGTCTTTCGCCTTGCGCCTCACCTCCGAACAGTCCGGCTTGGTGGCGGCAATCGGCACAGACTGCGTTCAGTGGCTGGGCACCAATCGCGAGGCCGAAGGTATCCCCGGCCAGTTGAGCTTTGCCATCCGCGCCGAAGTGCGGGCAACAGGCGGCGAGGTAAACGCCGACGGCACGCAAGTCATTGTCAGCAATGCCGACGAAGTGGTGATCCTCATCGACGCCGCAACCAGTTTTGTGCGCTACGACGATGTCAGTGCCGATCCCGTCGCCCGGATCGAAAAGCGGTTTACGGCGCTCGGCGGCAAAGACGTCGACACGATGCTCACCGCGCATATAGCTGAGCATCGCCGGCTGTTCCGGCGACTGTCGATCGACCTCGGCGACAACACTCTCGCCAGCCTCCCAACCGACGAGCGCATCGCCCGCGACAACGCGACGAGTGACCCCGGCCTTGCCGCGCTCTACCTCCAATATGCCCGCTACCTGATGCTCTCGAGCTCGCGGCCCGGCACCCAACCAGCCAATCTGCAGGGCATCTGGAACGACCTCGTCACCCCGCCCTGGGGCAGCAAATACACGACCAACATCAACCTTGAGATGAACTATTGGCTGCCCGATCCGGCCAACCTCGGCGAGTGCATGGAGCCGCTGGTCATCATGGCCGAGGAACTGGCGGTTGCGGGCCAAGAGACGGCGGCAAAGCAATACGGCGCGCGGGGCTGGGCCTTACACCACAACACCGACCTCTGGCGGTCAACCGGACCGATCGATGGCGCGAAGTGGGGCCTCTGGCCGACCGGCGGCGCCTGGCTCTGCGCGCAACTCTGGGACCATCTGCAGTACGAGTGGAGCGACGATCTCGCACGGCGGCTTCTGCCTGTCTTTGTCGACTGCGCACGGTTCATTCTCGACATTCTCGTGGCGCATCCAGCAACCGGTGAATTGGTCACTAACCCATCGCTGTCGCCCGAGAACGTTCATCCCTTCGGCGCGGCCCTCTGCGCCGGCCCAACGATGGACAACGCCATCATCCGCGACCTTTTCGAGGGCGTGCTCGATCTTTCCGCGCGGCTGGGACAGGCTCCTGACGTGTTGTCCGAAATCCGCGCCGCGCTACCCCGCCTTCCTGCTTACAAAATCGGGCGCGGTGGGCAGTTGCAGGAGTGGCTCGAGGACTGGGACCTAGACGTGCCGGAAATCCATCATCGGCACGTGTCTCACCTCTACGGCCTTTACCCCAGTCAGCAGATCAACCCCGGCCACACGCCCGATCTCGCGGCAGCTGCGCGCCGCTCGCTCGAAATCCGCGGCGATGACGCGACGGGCTGGGGTATCGGCTGGCGTATCAACCTCTGGGCGCGCCTCCGTGACGGCGACCATGCGCATGCCGTGCTGAGCCTGTTGCTCGGTCCCGAACGAACCTATCCCAACATGTTCGACGCGCACCCGCCATTCCAGATCGACGGCAATTTCGGCGGTGCGGCCGGCATCCTCGAAATGCTCGTTCAATCCGACGGCAATGATATCCATCTGCTGCCCGCGCTTCCCGCAGCGTGGCCCACCGGCTCACTGCGAGGCGTCCGTGCCCGAGGCGGGCTTACCATCGATCTCGAATGGCGGGGCGGGGCGCTTGTCGGCGCAAATATCCTCAGCGATCGCGGTGGAAAAATAGTCGTTGCTTATAGGAGCAACCGCCTGGACTGCCTCGTCGATCCCGGCAAGCAGGTCCGGCTGACCTTCAACGGTGGCCAGCTCGCAATCGCGGGCTGACAAAGCCACGGCTTGATCTCTGGCGATCGCGTACGACGCCCCTCCGCCGGGATCGGCAAAGCAAGAAGGCCGCCCGATTGCTCAGGGCGGCCTTCCAGTTGCTGCGGCGTTAGCCGATCAGAACGGCGTGTTGGCGTAGTCGAACTCGTGGGCGTTGTCCTTGGTGATCAGCGTCGAGTTGATGATCATCTTGCCATCGACCTGGGCGCCGGCCGCAAAGTGCAGGGCGGTGAGGTCAATTGCCGTCGCCACCATGTTCGGGTTGTAGGAAACGTCGACCGGCACCTGGGTCGAGCCGCCTGCGACCATCTTGACGATCTGGTTCATGCCGGCGCCGCCGACGAACCACATCTTGGTATCGCGGCCAGCTTCCTTGGCGGCTTTGAGCGCACCCACCAGCGTATCGTCGTCCTGCGTCCAGACCGCATCGATGTTCGGATATTTGGTCAGGAAGTCCTGCATGACCTTGTAGCCATCGTCACGGTTCCAGTTGGCGAACTGGCTGTCGAGCACCTTGATGTTGGTGCCCTTGATGCCGTCCATGAAGGCGTCGACGCGCTGCTTGTCGATCGGGATCGGCAGGCCGCGGAGCACGACGATATTGCCGCCGTTCGGCAGCGCCTTCTTGAAGTAGTCGGCGGTGGTTGCGCCGAGACCCGGATTGTCGCCGGCGACGTAGAGGTCCTGGATGCCGTCCTGGCTGAGGGCGCGGTCAATCACCGTGACCCACTTGCCCGCATCCTTCACCTTCTTGATCGAGGCCGTCATGGCGTCGGGATCGCCCGGCAGGATCACCAGCGCATCGATGTTGCGGGTGGTGACCATGTCCTCGAGGTCCGCCGCCTGCTTGGTCGAGTCGGGCGCCGTGGCGAGCACGAACTTGAGGTTCGGGTAAACCTTGGACAGCCGGTCGACCGCCTGCTGGGCGAAGAAATCGACGCCGCCTGTCCAGCCGTGGTCGGCCGTCGGCACCGAAACGCCGATCGTATAGGTCTTGTCCTGGGCGATGGCCGCCCCGGCAAAGAACGCGCCGGCGGCGACAGTCGCCACAAGCGCTGCGGTTTTTAGAAACTTCATTTGTAGTCCTCCCAAAGAAGCCCCGTTGCAGGGCGTTGCATGAATCTTGGCTAGTTGGTTGTCTTGCGCGAGCGCTGCAGCAGCACCGCGATGATGATGATCGCGCCCTGGAATGCCTGGTTGAGATAAGGGCTGATGAAACTCTGCAGGTTGAGGATGTTGCCGATCAGTTCGAGGATGATGACCCCCACGACCGTTCCCCAAATCCGCCCGAACCCGCCGCGCAGCGTCGTGCCGCCAATGATCACCGCGGCAATCGCCTGCAATTCCCAGAGAACTGCGGTCGAGCTGTTGGCCGATCCGAATTTCGGCACGTAGAGCACCGCCGCCAGCGCCACCAGAAATCCCTGCAGCGCGTAGGTCATCAACCGCACCCGATCGACCTTGATGGCCGAGTAGCGGGCGACCTGCTCGTTCGAGCCGATGGCAGCGATGTGCCGGCCGAATGTCGTCCGCCGCAACGCGACCTCTGCGATGATGGCGACGACGGCGAAAATGATGATGGGCAGCGGAATGCCCAGCACGTTGCCCGAATAAAGCGGCGAATAGGTATCCGACGCCTGAAAGTTGAGGTTGAGCGTGCCGCCATTGGCGAGGAACGTGATCAACGCCCGAAAAATCCCGAGCGCGCCGAGCGTCACGATGAAGGGCTCGATGCGGCCTGCCGTCACCAGAACGCCATTCGCCGCGCCGCCGGCCGCGCCGATGGCGAGCCCCGCGACGATCCCTACCAGAATAACCGACCACCCCGTCCCCATCGACGGCACGAGGCTATTGATGATGATGATGATTACGCCGGCGATGAAGGCGGCCATCGACCCGACCGATAGATCGATGCCGCCCGTCGTGATGACGAACGTCGCGCCGATCGCGATGATCCCGATGAAGGACGCCCGCGCGACGATGTTGGCCAGATTGCTCAGCGTCAGGAAATGATCGTTCAGGATCGCGCCGAGGATCATCAGCAGTGCGAGTGCGACAAGCGGCCCCAGCGCGCCGAACCGGATTCGCGTCCGGCGCGCCCGCGGGGCTGCTGCTTCGGTGGTCGGTGTCATGCGGCGGCTTTCCCCTCGATGCCCATCTGATGGCGCACGATCTGCTCTTCGGTGATCTGGTCGCCCTCTAGTTCGCCCACGATACGCCCCAGCCGCATGACGATGACGCGATGGCTGAGCCCGATCACCTCCTGCAGCTCGGACGAGATGAGGATGATCGACTTTCCCTCCGCGGCCAGTGCCGCGATGATGTGGTAGATTTGCTGTTTGGTGCCGACGTCGATGCCCCGCGTCGGCTCATCCATGATGATGATCGCCGGCTCGCTCTCCATGGTCTTGCCGAGCATCAGCTTTTGCTGATTGCCGCCGGAGAGCTGACCAACCCGAACCGTCGCATCCCGCGCCCGGATATCGAAACGGCGCACAGCGCGGTCGAGGGCTTTGGTCTCGCTGACGGTGTCGATGAACACGCCGCGCAGGTGCTGGTCCAGCGTCAGAAGTGTCAGATTGGGTGTCAGGCCCATGTTGACCAGCAAGCCCTTACCCTTGCGATCCTTGGTCATGTAGGCCAGCCCGCCAGCCAATGACTGCGCCACGTTGGCAAAGTGGACCGGGCGGCCGTTGACCTCGACCTCGCCGCCGGTCCGGTGCGTCAGGCCGACAACCGCTTCTGCGACAGCAGTCCGCCCCGAACCGATCAATCCGGCAAAGCCCAAAATCTCGCCTTTTCGCAGCTCGAAGGAAATGTCCTCGATGCCCGGCGCTTCCAGGTTCCTGACGGACAGCACTTTTGGCGCATCGACATCGGGCTCGTGCTTGGGGGGATAAAGATTAGAAAGCTCGCGGCCGACCATCATCTGCGCCGCGGAGTCGGGTGTCAGCACTGCAGCGTCGACTGTCGCGATGAGCTGTCCATCACGGAGCACCGTCACCCGGTTGGCGATTTTCATCACCTCATCGAGCTTGTGCGAGATGAAGACGATGGCGACACCCCGTGCCGTCAGCCGCCGGATCTGCTCGAAAAGCGTCGTCGTCTCTGCCAGCGACAGCACGGCGGTGGGTTCATCCATGATGAGCACCCTTGCGTCGCGGCTGATCGCCTTGGCGATTTCCACCATCTGCTTGTCGGCGACCGACAGCGTGTCGATGCGCGCGGTGGGGTCGACATTGACATGCAGCGTGTCGAGCAGGGCCTGCGCCTTCTGGCGCATCAGACGCGACTCCATGAAGCCGAAGCGTTCGATCTCCCGGCCGAGGAAAATCGAGTCGACGACTTTCAGGTGCTCGGCGAGATTGAGCTCCTGGTGGATGAGGACGATGCCCAAAGCTTCCGCCTCGCCATTGGGCGGCAGCGTCACCTGCTTGCCGTCGTAAGTGATGGTGCCGGAGGTGGGCTGCTCGAAGCCCGACAGGATCTTCATCAGCGTCGATTTGCCGGCGCCGTTCTCGCCGATAATGGCGTGCACCTCGCCCCGCCGAACGTCGAAATCGATGCTGAACAGCACCGGGATATCGCCGAACGACTTCGAAATCCGATTTGCTGAAAGAATGGATGGCACCGCGGTGCCAATGGTCTCCGACATCCGGATCTGTCTCCCCGGGCGCGAAAGCCATTGCCTGCGTTCTTCGCCCTGATTCAACGATGTAAAGGTTTTCATTTGGCGTGTAAAGGTTTACACAACGGTCGAAAAGTGTAGATTCTTCCTTGCGTCTGGCACCGGCGTGCCATCTGTTAGGGATGGCGGGACGCTGAGCTGAATCGCCGCTGGCGGAGCGCTGAGTGAACCAACAGAGATTGGCCACGATCGAGGATGTGGCCGCAATCGCCGGTGTTTCCATCGCCACCGTAAGCCGGGCAGTCAATGAGCCCGCCAAGGTTGCCGACGGCACGCGCCGTCGCGTCAACGAGGCGATCGCCCGGACCGGCTACACCACCAACGCCATGGCCCGCTCGCTCCGTATGCGCCGGAGCAAGATGATCCTCATTTTGGCACCGGATGTGGGCGACCCGAACTTTTCGAATATCCTGGTCGGCCTTGAAACCGAGGCAAGCAAGCGCGGCTACGGCGTCCTGATCGGCAACACCCAGAACGATCCGACACGCGAATCCGACTATTTGCGATTCATCAGTTCGAACCAGGCGGACGGTCTCATCCTGCTGACCGGCCATCTGCCGTTTGGATACAATCAGGGTGGCCCTGAGGCGCGGCTGCCGCCGATGGTAGCCGTCAATGAACCTATCGCCGGAAACGGCGTGCCGTTCGTGGGCGTGGACAATTTTGAAGGTGCGCGCCTCGCGGCCGAGCACCTGATTTCGCAAGGTCACCGCCGCATCGCCTTTATCGGCCGTTCGACCAGCCGGCTCGTCAATGAGCTCCGCGAAAAGGGCTATCGCGCCGCGCTCGGCAACGCGGGCATCCCGATCGATCCTTTGCTCATCCTCGACGGCGACGGCACGACTGAAAGCGGGCGCCAGGCGGCCGAGCACATGTTCGTGCGCGATGTGCTGCCATCGGCCTTCCTCTGCGTCAACGACGCGACGGCGCTCGGCATCATCATTGCTCTCAACACGCGCGGGTACGACCTGCCACGTCAGTTTTCCGTCATGGGGTTTGACGACATTTCGTTTGCGAGCTTTGTCACGCCTTCCCTGACGACGATGAAGCAGCCGCGGTCAAAAATCGGCGAGGCCGCGATGGACAGGCTTCTGGCCGTCGTCGAAGGGCGACCGGTCGAGCAAAAAGAGCTGCTGTTGCGGAGCGAACTGATCTTGCGAAACTCCGTTGCGCGCTTTGCCGCTGGCGAGCGAGGGTAGGGCGGCCGACCACCATCGCCGTCGGAAAAGCCGCGCGCGACCACCTAGAGGCGTATTTTACCGCTGCCGTTGGCTTTTGCCGCTCGTCATGTCCCAGTGATTGATCAGGATCCAGGACATCCAGAGGCAGAAGAGAAACATCGCGACGACGCTGATGGCGATGGTCGCGAAGGCGATTGCCGACCAGATGAAATCCCAGTTGTAGAAGCCGTGATTACGGAAGACGTGCGCCCGCACGGTTGCGTCCTGAAAGTCCTGCCAGCTTCGCGATACCAAAAGATCACCGCAGGCGATGCTGCCCACATAGAGCACCAGGCAGCCGAAAATGGCCGCTATGCGCAACATCCAGAGCTTGCGGATCGGCATGGGCTAAGGTTCTTCCTGAGGGACGCGACGTAGTACGACGAGTCTCACCCTTCAACTCAGCCGGAATTTTGTCCAGCAGGCGTGATGTCGCGGTTGGGTTACGGCGCCCAGGGCTGCCTTGCAGTGGTTACCGGCTTTCCCGTCTTCACCGCCTCTTCGATCGCAAGCGATAGCAGCTGGTCCTGAGCCGCCTCTGCAAAGCTGTAGATGCCTTTGCCACCCTCGACATGGGCCTGCATGCCGCTGAGCAGGGTCGCGACGGCGATTTCGTCGTCGCTGAGTGGCGCCCCGGGGTAGGGATTGCGAAACACCCACTCGGCGCCAGCCAGATAGCCCTTGTGCCAAAGCCCTTCGAGGTTGCCGGTCTCGCCGGCGTCCTGCCGCAGCAGTTCGAGGCGCACCGGCTTGTCGAATGCTTCGAGATAGCGGATCGCGCCATCGTGGATTTCCCCGCGCGGCCCACGCACCAAAACGCCATGCGACCTGATCCATGAAAAGTACTGGTCGCCAGTGAAGTCGAAAATGCCGAGCTTGCCGCCAAAATCGAGCAGCGCGATGACGTGGCGCGATTTGACGATCTGCTCGCCTGCGGGCGGCCCGGCGCGGCCAGGGCTCTGCACGATATCGGCCTCGAACGCCCGTCCCGTGATCGTCGCCGGCTCGAAGCCGATGTTGAGAAAATGCCGGATCAGGCTCGTGCCATGATAGCCGTGGCAGACCGAAACATGTGTGAAACTCGGCTCGCCCACGAGTCCCGATTTGATCACGGCAAGGCGGGCGGCATGCAGCGGCTGGAACATATACTGCTCGGCAACCTGGATTTTCGCGCCGCCCTCGACCAGCTTCCAGAGCTCGATCAGCCCATCGAGCGTCGGTGCCGGCGGCGTCTCCGTCAGCACGGGGATGTTTCGCACGGCAAGCTCGGTGATAAGCCCCGGCGCAACCGGCTGCGGCACCGAAACGATGACGAAGCCCGGCTTGCCGGCATTCAACAACCCGCCGAGGTCGCGAAACGTCGGCACATTCCACCGGGCTTCGAGCGCCTTGCCCTTGCCGCCGTCACGCACCACCATGCCCGTGATCCGGAACTGCTCGGGCAGCGCCTCGGCGATCCTGAGGAAGGGCTGTGCCCGATAGCCGGCGCCCCCGACGATGGCGAACTCGATCGGCTTCATCTCAATCTCCCGCGCTGAATGATGATGCAGGCATAAGGTAGGCGATCCAACTCGTCACGCCGTAAAGCGGTTAGGCCTGGGTGTCGGCGGAAGCGGTATCGCGCGTGACCCAGCTTTCGCCGCGCCATTCGCGCACCGCGACCGTGATGACCCCTGCAACGATGTCGATGAGATTGTAGGCGTTGGGGTCGCCGCGCAGCCTCGTCGAGATCACCGAGGAGGCCTGCGCAACAAGGATGGGCGCTACCGCCGACTCGCGCGGCCCTTTTGGCTCTCCCGCCACCACCGCGCCGCCATTCTCCTGCTTACGCACATAAGACAGGTGGAAGTGCCCTGACATCACCAGCCGCACGCCGAGCCGCCCGAACGCTTCGAGCGCGCGGTCGGCCTCGTCGACGCGCCGCATGGGCTTTTGCATCGGCCCCTCCGGCAGCAGCAGCGGATGATGTTGAACGACGACGCGAAGCGCGTCGGGCGCCGCTTTGGCAAAACGGGTCTCGAGGTTGCGCAATTGCCGCTGGCTGACGATCCCTTGAGCCCAGTCGAGCCCCGGCCGGATGCGGCGCACCGTTCGCAAGCCCGCGATCGCAACGCCGTCCATCTCGATGAACGGTTCAAGGTCGGGCGAAATGTAGCGCTTGTAATAGCCGAAGGGATTAGCAAAACGGCGGAGCACGTTCACCGCCGGCACATCGTGATTGCCCGGCACCGCGAAGACCGGCGCCGTCAGCCGGTCGAGGAAAGCGCGCGCGTCCCGAAATTCGCTGCGGCTGCCGATCTGCGTGAAATCGCCGCTGACCACGACGAGATCAGGCTTTTGGGTCGCAATCTCATCGGCGAGCCCATCCGCCAGCTTCTCGTCGTGGTGGCCGAAATGCAGGTCTGAAATATGCGAGATACGCACGAGCGTCAGCCTGCAGCTAGGGCGGCCGCATCTTCCGCCGGCGCCGGCGGAGGAGGCGTCGCGGCAAGCACCGAAAGCGCCAGCGGCCGGATACGAAATTTCAATGGCACCTGAAGCAATTCGAGTTCGCCATCGAGCATTACCTTGAGCGTCTGCTTCCGCGTGCGCAGGGTGAGGCCCTCCACCGTATCGACTTCGATCGCCTCGTCCTGCTTCCAGTTGCCGATCAGCATTTCGAACACCAGCCGGACGAGGTCAGTCGGGGTGAGATGCTTAAGCAGGTAAACGCCGAGGCTCCCATTGTCGATGCGCTGCCGCGCCAGAAACCGGCCGAGCGCCTCGTCGAACTGGTTGTTGCCGACGGCGACTGCGACAACCCGCTTGATCTGCGGTTGCCCGCTCTTATCGGTAATCTCCACCGCCATGCGGCGCGTCCGGAACAGCCGCCTGAGCACGAACCTCGCTAAAGCCAGCCGTGCGCCGAACACATTGCTTCCACGTATCTGTTCGCGGCCGGCGACGATGCCGGGAATGAGCCCGGCTACCACATTGTGGAGGAAGATGCGGCCGTTGACGTCGCCCACATCGATCCGCTGCGGCTTCATCGCCTCGATTGCCGCGCCCCAGAGTTTTAGGTCGAGCGGCACGCCGAGATCGCGCGCGAGCGTGTTGGCGGTGCCGAGCGGCATGATGGCCAGTGTCTTGTCTGTATCGGCAATGGCGCTTGCTACCGCCGTCACGGTGCCATCGCCACCGGCCGCAACGATGATTTCGGCATCGCTGTCCTTAGCCCGTTCCACACGCTCGGAAAGTGGTTCATCGACGTCGGAGTCGATGAAAATATCGGCCTCGGGCAGGTCGTCGCTGAAGTGCTGCCGCAGCGCTTCGGGCGAAACATCCATGCCCAGCGCCGTGCCCGACCGCGCATTCACAATGACATGATAACGCCTCGGCATTGCCGATTCCCCTCAAGAGCCGCAAAGCCTAAACGGCCCTGCGCCCCCGAGGTTTCATGCATTCTTCCGGCTAGGCGGCCTTGAGCAGCTTTCCGGCCAGTGCATCGCCGATGAGCTTGCGCGTCTCGGCAACGCCGTAAAGCGCGACGAACGAGCCGAAACGCGGCCCCTGATCCGCCCCGAGCAGCACCTGATAGATCGCCGCAAACCAGTCGCGCAGCGGCTCGAACTGATGCGTCTTGCCGACTTCGTAGACGAGGTTCTGCAGCGCTTCCGCGTCAACCGAACCTTCATGCGGCGCAAGCTGGTCGGCGAGGTCCTGCAGTGCCGCGCGCTCCTTGTCGGTCGGCGCCCTAAATACCTTGGTCGGCTTCACCCGGTCGTTGAAGTAGCGGACGGCGTAACCGGCGAGCTTGTCGAGATCAGGCTGCGTCTTGGCCGTCGCGCCCGGCACGTAGCGCGAAATGAATCCCCACAGGACGCCAACGTCTTCCGCATTGGAGGCCGAGGTGATGTTCAGCAGCAGGCTGAAGGTGATCGGCATCGTCGCCGCGGGCGGATGGCCGAAATGCACATGGAACGCGGGATTTTCGAGGCGCTGCGCCACATCCTGGCCCTGATAGGCCTCGACGAACTGATAATATTCGTCGACGGCGCGGGGGATCACATCGAAATAGAGTCGCTTGGCAACCCGCGGCTTCTGGAACATGTAAAGGCCGAGGCTCTCGGTGTTGGCATAGGCCAGCCACTCGTCGATCGTCAGGCCGTTGCCCTTCGACTTCGAAATCTTTTGCCCGTTCTCGTCGAGAAAGAGTTCGTAGACATAGTGCTCGGGGGCAGTGCCGCCCAAAATCTCGCAGATCCGGTCGTAGAGGTGCGCGTTGGTCTGGTGGTCCTTGCCGAACATCTCGAAATCGACGCCCAGCGCCGCCCAGCGCATACCGAAATCGGGCTTCCACTGCAGCTTCACATGTCCGCCCGTCACCGGCAGCGTCGTCTCGGAGCCATCTTCATCGTTGAAGGTCACCGTGCCGGCCTTCGCGTCGACATGCTTCATCGGCACGTAGAGCACGCGCCCCGAAATCGGCGAGATTGGAAGGAATGGGCTGTACGTTTCCTGCCGCTCGGAACCGAGGGTCGGCAGCATCACCGCCATGATATCGTCATAGCGTTCGGCGGCGCGCAGCAGCACGTCGTCGAACTTGCCGGACTTGTAATAGTCCGTCGCGCTAGCGAATTCGTAGCTGAAGCCGAAGGTATCGAGGAAGCGGCGTAGCATGGCGTTGTTGTGATCGCCAAAGCTCGTGAACTCGTTCGTCCACGGGTCCGGCACCGACGTCAGCGGCATCTGAAGGTAGGGTTCGAGGAACGCCTTGGACGGCACGTTGTCGGGAATCTTCCGCATCCCGTCCATGTCGTCGGAAAAGCAGATCAGCCGCGTCTCGATCTCGTCTCGCGTCAAAAGGCGGAACGCCGTGCGCACCATGGTGGTGCGGGCGACCTCGCCGAAGGTGCCTATATGCGGCAGGCCCGACGGGCCATATCCGGTCTCGAACAACACCGACTTCTGGCCGGTGCGCTTCACCCGCGCCACGAGTTTGCGCGCTTCCTCGAACGGCCAGGCGCGCGCCGTCTGCGCGGCGTCGAAAAGGGCAGGGTCGAGGGTCGGCAAAGGGGCGGGCGACACGGGCAAGCTCTTGGGTTTTGGCGGAAAAGCTGCGGGTGTGTCGCATTTGTCGGCGGTTTTCGTCAATGCCGGCCCACGTCTCGCGGCTTGCCAAGCCGGGCTCGCCTCCCTAGTTATGCGCCGAACCGAGGAGACTGAGCCATGACCACGCTATCGCCCCAGGACGCGCTGATTTACGTGATGATCGTTGCCGCCTCGTCGGACGCGGCGATGACAGACCGCGAGCTGGCCCGCGCCGAAGCACTGATCGTCCAGCTCCCGGTATTCGAAGGCTACGACCGCAAGCGTTTGCCGCAGGTCGCCAATGAATGCGTCGACTTGATCAACGGCGCCCACGATATCGAGGACGTGCTGACCATGGCGCTCGCCGCGATCCCCAAGCGCTTGCAGGACACGGCCTATGTGCTGGCCGTCGAGATCGCTGCCGTCGACCTCAGGCTCGAGCAGGAGGAATTGCGCCTGCTCGAAATGATCCGCGATCACCTCGACCTCGATCGGCTCACCACCGCCGCCATTGAGGCAGCAGCGCGCGCGCGCTACCGCAAGGCCTGAGGCTTAGTAGAAGCCGACCGGGAACCAGCGCAGGTAGAGTTCGTCCATCGTGCCGTCGCGCTGCAGCCGGACGAGTGCCGAATTGATCGCCTCGCGCGTAGGGTCGTGGCCGATCGGCAGCGCTACGGCAAAGCCGCTGCCGAACAGATCCGGCCGGAAATATGGCTGGCCGGCAAAGCCGCAGCAGCCGGGATTGTCGTTGAGCCAGAACGAAGCACGCATGCCGTCGCCGAAATAGGCATCGGCCTTGCCGTCCTTCACCGCTTCAAGCGCTGCCGCCTCGGTATCGAATTCGGCAGGCTTGGCGCCGGTAACATAGCGGCGCACGAATTCGTCATGCGCCGTTCCCTTGCGCACCGCCACGGTTTTACCCACCAGCCTTTGCGGATCGAAGTTTTTGGCGGCGTCCGATTTGGTGACGAAGCGGCCCGGCAGGCCGAGATAGATGTCCGAAAAGTCGAACTGCGCGCCGTTTTCCGGCGTCAGCGCCAGCCCCGCGATCAGCGCATCGCCCTGATTGTCAGAGAGCGCTTTGCCAGCCTGATCCCACGGCCACGCCTGGATGGTGCAGGCGATCTTGAGCTCCGTGCAGATGCTCTTGGCGAGATCGACATTGAACCCCACCAGCGCCCCGGATTTGTCGCGATAGTTGAAGGGCGGGAAATCGGCAGTCGTCAGGAACCGGATCGAGGGCACCGCCCCAAGGTCGGGGGAGATGTCGCGCGCGCTCGGATCGGCATAGCGGGGCAGGGCCTGGCCGCTGGCCAAGGTTGCCCAGCCAGCGACGAATATGAGGGAAAGCAGCGCTAAAAATCGCATCGCGTCGCGAGGCCGGAAAAATCGCCAAAGGTCAGGGCTTATCGCCGAATTCGCCGGCAAAGGCGAGATCGGCCACCGGTGTGATTGCGAAACATACGCAGATATCCGAAGGTGGGATGTACTTAAGCTTTTATTCAGATCGATATTTGCCGAGATGCCCGAGGATTCTCCCACTTCAGCATCGGTTGAGCTGGTCGCAGCGCTGCTGCCTGAGGTCGTGCGATCCGATGCCGACTGTCTCGCAATTTTGGATGCCGCGGCAGAGCTCGGCGTTGACCCGATCGATTATTGCCTGTTCCGCTACCACCTCGATGCCGAGATGATCACGGCGCGCGTTGCAAGCTGGATCGGCCTTCACTTCTCGCCCATTGTTCCCGCGGCCGGCGCGGCGCCTGTTGTTGCCGACGAGCCTGAGACATTGTCCCGGCTGCGATTTGTCCACGTCTCGATTGCGGGGCGAGATATCATGTTTCTCGCTCCGTTATTTCATGAGGCTCTCTACCTCAGACGCCGCCTGGCCAGTTATCCTGATTTGCGCAACGCGGTGGTTCTGGCGCCTGCCGCTGCCATCATGACCGCGCTGGCGCGATCGAATAGCGGTCAATTGTTGAACTATGCGCGACATGGGCTTGCGGCGCGCTGGCCCGGTGCGAACGCGTTTCACGGAGCCAGCCGTGTTGGGCGGGGAATTTTCGTTGCAATTGCCGTGGTGCTTCTGTTCCTTGCCTTTGGCGCCGCTTACCTACCGGAACTGCTGTTTCTCCCGTTGATCGGCATCGCTATCGTCGTCCCGGCGGCCCTCCGCCTCGGTGCCTTGATAGCAGCGAAAAAGGACGAGCCGCCCGCTCGCTTGCTTTCCGATACCGAACTGCCGGTCTATTCCGTGCTCATCCCGTTGCGTGACGAAGCGCATATGGTGCCGCTGCTTTATCGCGCCATGTCCGCGCTGGCTTATCCGGCCTTATGTAGCAAACTCAACGCTTATCGTTGACGTTGATTCTAGCAGTTGACGTTGTGCGGTAAACTTACCGCGTTTTGCCTTGCGGCTCAGTAAGTGGTGTGAAAAGATTCTCGGGAGAGGTGTGACGCCAGTCGCCTTCTTGCAGTCCGTCTAAGGTGCCGCCAAGCTATTTAGACGGGTAGGACCGGCAGTGTTCGCGAACGAACTCTACCCGTCCAAAGCGGATACGAACGTACCATTGTACGTGTACCGCCTTCGGCAACGTGCATACCAGCATCGTTATCTCCGGGGTGACTGAGTTTAAGCTCAGCGCTCCGGGTCGCCCATTTGCGCCCCGCGCCTTTTCAGGGCGCTAAGGACGGCAATGCGGGCGGCAACTGGCGTCACCACAACAAGCTGAGCGAAAACTCCGTCCGCGTCAAGCTGTTGCGGCTCTGTCACGTCATCTCGTTTGTCTCTGTTTTGTTCTCATTAAGTTCACGTGAAGCTTCACGTGAACCGCTTGAAATACGAAAAAATGGGCGTATAAGGCCAAGACGGTTCGGCAGGAGTCTTGAGCTATGGATGGTGATAAATTGCTAGACGCAGCTCGTCAGGAAGAGGCAAAGCTTCGTTCTTCGCTGGCTCAACATCCAGATTACGTGAAGCTTCAGCAAGTACAGCGTCTGATCGCAGTCTATGAAGCGTACGAAGACAAGGTACAGTCCATTACGGACGCCGCGCAAGCACCTGTCTCTCCTAAGGTATCTGGCGCAGGGGGCGGCGTAGCCAGCCGTCGAAGCGAGAAGCTGCATGCGGCGGAGGACTGGACATATTCATTTTTAAAGGAGAAGGGCGTCCGGATGCCCTCTGGGGACTTGTATGCTTACGCGGAAGCGGCGGGACACGTGTTTGGCGGAGCGGTGCCGAGCCGATCCTATGCATCGTTCCTATCCAACTCCAAGCGGTTCAACAATATACGTGGTTTGGGGTACGGCCTTAGTCATTGGGGAGACAGCCCTGGTCCTAATGCAAAGGTACCGCTGGCCGAGGCGATTAATCAGATAACCGGAGCTTTTACTTCTGCGATGGAGCGAGCAAAGGCTCAGTCAGAGTCGGCAAATCCCCCCGAAGGTGGCCTGCCGTACGAAGACATTGAACCATCGCAAACGAAATAGGCCACCCGAGGGTGGCCCATGCGACGGTCGGCGCTACCGACCTTGTACCAACCCCGCGTGCCTTGACCGGGCGCAAACCGAAGGGACGGTGATAGCAGTGCGGAAAGACCGCACTTTAAGACCGGCGTGAGCCGGATAGACCGGCGGGGAGAGGAAGTTGGCGCTTCCGATCCTCGCCACCCTGTTCCCTTCCATCAGGAGCAGGCTAGCTGCCCCTTCCACAAGGGTAAGAGCGAGTGCGCCGTTCGGTGTCCATAGCCGGCGGCGCATTCGTGCGCTCCAAGTAGCATAGTCGAGTCAATGACTCAACTAACGCTTATGGACCGTGATGCCGGTGGCGATACCATCGGCAGAAGTCTCGAACGAGACGCCGCTCGCCTCAAACGCCCGATGGATCGCATCAAGGTTGTTGGCTATCGGCCTGCGTCGTCCCTTTTCAAAATCGCGAACGGTGCTCAGCGACACTTTGGCGCGCTGCGCAAGGTCGTCTTGCGACCATTCCAGCCACCCTCGGGCGGCCCTGCTCTGTTCCGGCTCTAACATGCCGGAAGAGATAGGCCCAACTTTGTCTTATGTCAACGATTCCCGTTGACGTACACCAATTCAACGGATACAACTTACCTCAACGAAAAACGTTGAGCACTCAAATGAGCCAGCACTTCCTCCTTACCGCCGCCTCCCGCACCCTGAGCCTTAAGGACATCTACAAGGCTGGCGAGGAAGCCGCATTCAACACGTTCAAGTCGCTGCGCTGGGCTTCCACCAACGGCGAGCCCGTTTGCCCTGTCTGTGGTGGCGTCGAGTGCAAGCCGGTGAAGGGCCGGATCACCTTCCGCTGCACGGCCTGCAAGAAGCAATTCAGCGTCACGAGCGGCACGCTCTTTCACAGCCGCAAACTCGCCTACGTCGATCTGATGGCAGCGATCTGCCTTTTCATCAACGGCGCTAAGGGCATGTCGGCGGTTCAGTTCTCCCGCGATATGGACGTCCAGTACAAGACGGCGTTTGTGCTCTGCCACAAGCTGCGCGAGGCGATGGCTTCCGAGATTGTCGGCCACACTTTGGATGGCGAGGTCGAGATTGACGGCGCCTATTTTGGCGGCGTGATACGTCCCGCCAACCGCAAAGAGAACCGCATTGACCGCCGCTTGGCACAGCATCAGACCGGCACCCGCCGCGTCGTCATTGCCCTTCGCCAGCGCAAGGGGCGCACCCTGACTTTAGTCCGGAAGAGCGAGGCCGAAGGCGTAGAGCTTGCCGAGACGTTCGCCCCCAAGGCGAAGGCGTTCTATGCCGATGAAGCCGCCCATTGGGATGCTCTGCACGGTACGTTCAACACGTTCCGCATCAACCACAGCGAGGCCTATAGCGAGTTCAATGGCCTTCACACCAACGGCGTTGAAAGCTTCTTTAGCCGCCTCCGTCGCATGGTTGAGGGACAGCACCACGGCGTGTCTCCGAAGTACCTCTATCAGTACGCGGCACATGCTGGCTGGCTAGAGGATCATCGTCGGCGCAGTAACGGCCATAATGCCAGCGCTGCGATTTCCAACGCGATGAGCAATCCGACTAGCGTAATATGGGCTGGCTACTGGCAGCGGGCGACCAGTCACTAATCCTTTTTGTCGTCGGCGCCGGTACGATCATTCTTGCCAACGGCGACGCCCATGATGAAGAGGAAGGCGTTGCCTAGCCAAGAAAATACCTTGTCGATCCAGCCGCCATTTGCCGGATCATGAAAGGCAAACCCGGCAATGATCACTCCAATGATCAGCAGGACAATGATCAGACCGAACAGCACCGAGGCACCGTGCGCCTTGTCCTTCGTCCCGTACTTAAAGATACCGAGATTGATAAAGAAGACGCGGTCCTGAGCGCCTTCCGACTTTGTGTAATCCGGTGCCTGCGCAGTGTAGGCATCGGGTTCGGATGTCGTGCCGGTATTAGGCTCCGGGATTGGCGGGAACGGCGGCGTGGGCAACGGCTTTAGCCTTCTTCGCAAAGACTTCTTGTATCAAGTCGTTCGGGATGAGCGGCTTTGAATCCAAGTTACCATATTTCTCGCGAATAATTGTCCACGGCTCCCCGGTTGCGTGCGTGGCGTTTGAAAGCTGCACACCGGTAAAGCGCTTATGCGCGTCCCACACTTGACGCAGAAATGTCTTTAGGCCCGCGTCGGCGACCGACGGGATGATAAACTTGAATTCCAGGTTGCCCGGACCGGCTTTTACGAGCTCAGACGCACGCTTGCCCGCTATCGGGCGCCGGCCAAATTCCAGAAAGTCGTGATAGATCGGAGGCACGACTGGACCCCACGGCCAAGCGTAAACGTCCTCTTCAAAGAGAGGCACCGACTCAAGACCGAGGTACCAAGCGTGTGAGTAAAAAACGAGCTTCTGAATCTTCATCTGGTCGATGGGGGGGAATCCCGGATCGACCGATTGAATATCTAAGAACTCATTCGCGACCGCCGCAGCGCTCGTCGGGGCTGGCATTGTCCACCTCCGGGCATAAGGAAATCCTTATGCCTCACCAAAATAGTACACGACTCGCGATCCGATTGGAATCGGGTCGTTAGGAATAGCGTTTCCTGATGTCAAAGAACGGCAGTTATGTGATGCGATAGATTCTACTAATCAAGGGCAATCCCAATTGCCGGGCTTGCCAGCCCGCGCGCTCCCCCGCTTCGCTCGCCTTCTCAGATGTTGGAGGCGGTCCACACAATGGCCTGAGCCCGCTTTCCTTGCCGCGTGACCTGTCCACGCTTCTCTCGCATCCGCATGGCCTGCACGACGCGCAATTGAATGCTGATCCGCAAGGGCTTGTCGTCCGCGTCCAGCCCCTTCTCCCGGATCACGTACTCTGCCAATTGGCGGGTATCCTGAGGGCCGATTGCGAGCGCCGCGCTGCACATGCGCCCAAGCTCGCGCCCTTTGAAGAGCCGCCCCAAGTTGAAGTGCATAGGGAACTGCTCGCCCGCCGCCGGGGCCCCAAACATCAGTATGGACGCCTTGATATGGGCGAGGTCGAGCCGGGCTTGATCCGCCGCCTTCTCTAGCTTGGCAATGTGCGCCTCAAGCTCTTGGGCCTTGTTGCGCAGCGTGACGATGACTTGGGGCTCGCTCATGCCCCGTTATAGCGTGCAATCAATTGCACATCAACGCAAAACGTTGACGCCAATACTATCCGTTGAGTTTGCTACATAAGGCCGGGCTTATCCGCCCGAAAAGCTCGAGATCAGGTTTGTCGTCGAGGCCCGCAGCGAACGAACCGTCGCAGCGGTCCGCGATCTTTTGGGCGATCCGCGCTTTGGCCTTATCGAGGTCCCTGATGCGCCGCCTTACACCAAACCAAAAGCGCTCTGCTATGCGCTGTCGCTGATCCGGGGCGAGTATGTGGTCGTCTACGACGCCGAGGACATCCCCAACTCCGATCAGCTCAGGCTCGCTGCTTCCACCTTTGCGGCGCGTCCCGACCTCACCTGCTTGCAGGCCGAACTGGTAGTGGACAATGCCCGCGAGAACCTGCTCACCGCCCTCTTTACCGGCGAGTATGCCGGCCAGTTCGGCTTGATGATGCCGGCCTTGGCGCGCTGGGGCTTGGCGGTGCCGCTTGGTGGCACGAGTAATCACTTCCGCCTGCGCGATCTAAGGGCGATCGGCGGCTGGGACGCCTTCAATGTCACGGAGGATGCCGATCTCGGACTGAGGCTGGCGAGGTTACGAAATCGTATCGCGATGCTGCCGTCCCAGACCTATGAAGAACAGCCGATCACCGTGGGCATGTGGCTGCGGCAGCGCACCCGCTGGATGAAGGGCTGGATGCAGACCTTCATCGTCCACAACCAACATCCTGTTCTACTGGCTAAAGATCTGGGGCCGAAGGCTTTCCTCGCATTTGAGATTTATGTTGGCTCGATTATCCTGTCGCCGCTGCTGCATACGGCGTTTCTCGGCAATCTCATGCTCGAAATGCTGTTGGGTGGAAGGCTGCGCTTTCTCCCCCCGTTTACCTTGTCGCGCCTCGAAATGATAATCCTCGTCTTGGGTTACGGTACCAGTTTTCTCCTCGCGATAGCGGGCCTGCTGCGCTTTGGCCAGCGTCGGCTGCTGATCCAGCAGCTGGTTCTGCCGATATATTGGGTGCTGCACTCTGTCGCTACTCTTCGCGCCAGCTACGATTTGCTGACCAAGCCGCATTTCTGGGACAAGACGACCCACGGCCTAACGAAGCTTGAACGTTCGTTCGATGGGGAGGGCGGTCGCTAGAGGCATTGCCGCCTGGCGCCGAGGTTGTGGCAAAGTCCGACCGCTTGACCGGCTCAAGCCCGGCCATAACGATCACCAACAAGGAAAGTCTTCCGGCCGCCCTTCCGCGTCTTCTTGCGCGCTATTGGCTTGCCCAGACGATCCGCCGCACCCACTCCACGTCCTTCATGTCGAGGACTCTGGGCGGGAAATCCGGATTGACCGAGGCGAGTTCGAGCTTGTGGAGCGTCTGCCGCTCGAGCACCTTGACCATCACCTCGCCCGATTTGGTGCACACCGCCACGCGATCGCCGCGCCGCACTTGTTCGACCGGCGAAACGATGACCTTGTCCCCTTCGCGATAGAGCGGCAGCATCGAATCGCCATGCACTTCGAGCGCGTAGGTGCCTTCCCCGGCGGCTGGCAGCCTCACCTCATCCCAGCCTTGTCCAGCCGGAAACCCGGCGCTGTCGAAAAAGCCGCCGGCGCCGGCCTGGGCGAGGCCGAGAAGCGGCACGGTCCGGTCGGGCGGCGGCATCTGAAGATAGGCGCCGGTCGCGGCAATGAAGGCGTCGAAACTTTCGCCGGTCGCTTCGAGAATCTTAGAGATGCTTTCGGTCGACGGCCAACGCTCCCGCCCGTCACGGCTGACCCGTTTGGACGGATTGAACGCCGTTGCATCGAGCCCGGCGAGTTTAGCCAGCGCGGACGTACTGAGCCCATGCTGGCGAGCAATCGCATCGATGCCTTCCCAGATCGCCTGATGTGAAAGCATGCGCTAGCCCTAGGAGTTCGATCCCAAATGCGGAAATAAATCCTATTGGCAATTTTAGCCCATGTAAAGCAACAGAAGCGCCGTTGCTGCCGCCTTGCCGATCACATTTTGCTCCTTTACGGTCCGCCGCCATGGCCGACAACAACCACCCCGCTCTGATCTACAAGGTCGCCAATGCCGACGAGTTCGGCGAGGCGCGGGATGAGGGCATCTACGCCGGCGCGCCGATCGATCTCAAAGACGGCTTTATCCATTTTTCGACCGCCGACCAGCTTCGGGAAACATTGCGGCTGCATTTCAAGGGCCGCGACGATCTCGTGCTCGCTGCCGTGCGCACCGCCGATCTAGGGGATGCCCTGCGCTGGGAGCCGTCGCGGGGCGGCGAGCTTTTCCCCCATCTTTACGGCAATCTCGAAATGTCCGCCGTCTACTGGGACGAGCCGATCAATGTCGACCAGGACGGCACCTGCAGGCTGCCGGCCCGCCTCGGATGATCCTGTCGGGCCTGTCGCCGCTCCTGAGGATGCCGCTCGTCCGCGATATGACGCGCGATTCGCTGCTGAAGATGGACCCCGAAACGGCCCACGGCGCAACCATCACCGCGCTCCGCCTCGGCCTCGCGCCCCAGCAGGATGGACCCGATCCCAAGGAACTGCGCACCAGCCTGTGCGGCCTCGAACTGAGCAATCCGATCGGTATGGCCGCCGGCTTCGACAAGAATGCCGAGGTGCCGCGGCCTCTGGCGCTGATGGGGTTCGGCATGGTCGAAATCGGCACCGTCACGCCCTTGCCGCAAACCGGCAACGCCAAGCCACGGCTGTTTCGCGTCGGCGCGGCCGAGGGTGTCATCAACCGCATGGGGTTCAACAATGACGGCCACGACGCGGTGTTCGCGCGGCTCAAGGGTCAGCGGATCGGCGCGGCGCTGGGCGTCAATATCGGCGCCAACAAGGCCAGCGCTGATTTCGTCGCTGATTATGTTCTCGGCGTTGAGCGTTTCGCCGATCTCGCCGACTACCTGACGGTCAACATTTCCTCACCCAACACACCGGGCCTCCGCGACCTGCAGGCCGAGGAAGCGCTGAAGCGCCTGCTCGGGGCGGTGCTCAAGGCACGCTCCAAGGCAAAGGTCCGTGTGCCGGTGTTCCTGAAGCTCGCCCCCGACCTCGACGAGAAGGCGATGGATGACATCGCCAAGGCCATCGGCGGCACCGATCTCGACGGCCTTATTGTTTCGAACACGACGATCTCGCGCGACCCCGTGGCCGGGGAGGAGAACGCAGCCGAAACTGGCGGGCTCTCGGGCCGGCCATTATTCAACCTCTCGACCCGCCGCCTTGCCCAGATGCGCCAGCGCGTCGGCGATCTGCCCATCATCGGCGTCGGGGGTATCCACTCGCCACAATCCGCCGTCGCCAAGTTCGAAGCCGGCGCCAACGCCATCCAGCTCTATTCGGCGCTGGTGTTCGATGGGCTCGACCTGCTCGACCGCATCAAGCGCGGCCTCGCTGTTGCCGTCCGTAATGCCGGCGCGACCGGCGTCGCAGAACTCACTGGCCGGCAGGTCGACGATTGGGCGGCCGGCCGCGCAACGCTCTGATCGTGGTGTTTGGCTTTATGCCCGGCGGGCAGCGGGCAAGGCTGCGTCGAAAATGACATCGAGGCTCAGCACCTGGCCCTCGGGGGCGGCGCATACATCGCCGGGGTTGTAGTTGCACTCGGCCAGCGCGTAGTGGACCGCCGCGGAGCGGTCGGCGAAGATGCCACCGCACAGTCCCTTCACATCGGCCACGATCCAGTGCCCGTTTGCATCACGCCCGATGGTGAAGCGGCTGTTGCTCCGCGTCGAGGGATGCCGGGCCGGAGTTGGCCGCATGGCAACAACCCGGTCTTCGATCGCGCGCCGGGTAAGCGACCATAATTCATCGCGAGGCATAACCATCCTCTGCTCTCTTTCTCTTGGACGAAGTCCGGCACGCGCCGGATCGTCGACGGGTGAAAGCTAGGAGGGCCGGGATATGATTTCGATTGGACCGCGCCACCGACTTCGTAGGCGCGGCATAAGTGTCCGGTCGCCGCTCGGCGTTAGCCGGAACGGCGCGCCGCCTCGAGCAGCCTGCTGCCTCTGAGATACATTTCGAGCCGTGTCATTGCGATCAGGCCGAGCGCCAGCGCGATGAAGGCATCGACGATCACCGCGGCGCTCACGTGCCAGCTCTGCGCCTCAGTGGCGAGCACCGATCTCAACCCAAAGCGTACAAGGATAAGGGCGACGAGGAACACCATCGTCGCCGCCGACTGCGTCTGATTGAGGGCATGCGTATTGGGATCGACGGTGATTTTGACCGATTTGCCGCGATACCAGCCGATTGCACCGCCGATCACCAGCGCGATCCCCAGCCACGCCCAGTCGAGCCCCTCCGGCGGGGTTTGGGCGATAAGGGACACCGCAATCGCGGCGTAGACCACCGGCAGCACCCAGAGCCGTTCCAGTTGCAGCGGCCGGCTCTGCCCGAGACGGCGGAACCGCAGCGCCAGGATGAGCAGCACGACGGCGCCGGTTATGACGTAGGAGGTGAGCTGCGAATTACCGGACGGCATTTGTTTGTCTCCAAGTGAGCGGCCACTCAACGCCGCGCTAGCTGAACAGCGAGGCCTTCCGCCGTTCCATGCCCCACCACAAGATTACGCCGCGGCCGATGAAGAAGATGTGGAGCGCGAGCCAGAGGCCAGTGTTGCCAAGCGGCGGCTGCAGCAGCAGGGCGCTTGCCAGAAACACCGCCAACGCGATGAGCATGCCGTTGCGCATTACGGTGTTGAGCGTCGCACCGGACACCACGCCATCCATGACGAAGGCCGGCATTCCGGTGATGCCGGTGAGCGCGGCGAGCGCGAGATAAAAGTGCGCATGCGTCCTCACCGGCTCGCTGGTCGTCATCAGGTCGATGAGCCACGGTCCGCCGGCAAACGCGATCGCCGTCAGGGCGCCCCCGATCAGCACGCCCCACCCCATCGACAGTCTTAGCGCGCGGTCAAAGGCCGGCAGCCAGTTGGCGCCGACCGCCTTGCCGCTGAGCTGTTCAGCGGCCTGCGCCAGCCCATCGAGGAAGAACGCCATGATCATCAGCATGTTCATCAGGATGGCGTTGCCTGACAGCACGTCTTCGCCGGCCCGCGAGCCCACGGCCGCGAAGTAGGCGTAGCTCGCCATCAGCGCCGCCGACCGGATGGTGATGTCACGGCTGAGCGAGAACATCCGCCTAAGCGCTGCCCCGTCCAGCAGCTCGGCCGGGACCACGAGGCCGATCAGCCGCCGGACGCCGCCAAAATGGCGGGCGAGGAGGAACAGCCCGACCAGCGCCGCCGCCGCGTTGGCGCAAACTGTTGCAAATGCCGTGCCGGCGACACCCCAGCCGAGCCCGAAGACGAAGAGGATGTTGAGCACGATATTGACGCCGTGGATCAGGATCTGCAGCGCCATGCCGGTCCGCGCGTTCGCCCGCCCATAGAGCCAGCCGAGCAGGGCGTAGTTAATGAGCGAGAATGGCGCCGTCAGTACGCGCACGCTGAAATAAAGCGCAAACGCCTGGGCCACGCCCGGCGCCGGGGCCATGATCGCCGTCGATGCCCAGAGCAGTGGCTGCGTTAGCACGATCAAAATCACGCCCGCGATAACCGCGACGAGGATGGCCCGGCTTACATGCATCAGCGCATCGCGCGGATCGCGAGCGCCGATTGCCTGCGCCGTGAGTCCCGCCGTGCCGAGCCGCAGGAAATAGGCGAGCGCGAAGATGACATCGAACACCAGCGCGCCGAGCACCAGGCCGCCGAGCAGCGCCGCGTCGCCGAGACGGCCGATCACCGTGATATCGACGAGGCCCACCAGCGGCTCTGTAATGAAAGCGACGGAAGCGGGGAGGGCGATTCGAAAAATGTCGCCGCTCCGCACCTCGAACGGATAAGTCGGGCGCGACGGCGAAAGTCCCCCGGATGGGGCCGGTTCAGCGAGATCGGTCACGTGCCTATTTCTCGCTGACGATGTCGATATAGAGGTCCGCCCGGCCGGCGTTCTGCTCGACCAGATCGTAATTGGGCAGATCGACACGCGCGATATGGGCGCGGTTGCGCTCGGCGGTGAAGAGGCCCGCTTCGGCGTGCCGATACATCAGCCGGTCATAGACCTTGTCGCGGTCGACATGGATGAATACCGCGAGATCGAGCAGGGGCTTCACGCCATACCAGGGTGAATCTGCCAGCAGCAGATAGTTGCCCTCGACGACCAGCACGCGCGTCGCCGCCTCGACGGTGACGGTGTCGTCGACCACGTCCTCGATCTGCCGCGAATAGGAAGGGCCGGTGATCGTGCGGTCGGCGCCTCTGAGATCAGCGAGGAACTGCACGAACAGCGTGCCCTCGAACGTATGCGGCATGCCTTTGTCGGCAACAGTGCCGAGCGCCTCGAGCTTGCCCTGCCGCATATGGAAACCGTCCATCGGCACATAGGCCGCCGAGCCGGGCACTGCCGCGTTGAGAGCCTCGACCGCTTCTACCGCGATGGTGGATTTGCCGACCCCCGGGCCACCGGCGATGCCGATCAGCACGCGCCCCGGTCGTGCCGCCGCAATCGCCCTCGCGCGTTCAGCGATCAAAGCCGTCGCCGCCTTGGGGGCGAGAGAGAGATGCTCCTGCGGGGCGGACATGATTGTGCCTTCTGCTGACCGATCTCCCCTTTACCGCACGACGCCGGTGAAGCGAAGCGCGGAAAGTCGGTCTCTTCGCGCTCCTGCTCGGCCTAGATAGCGGCTGTTAGTCCTCGGATGCGCCTTGCCATGGCATCCATGACGTACAGGGCAAAGTTCGGGACCTCGTCGACCATGAAACGGAACTTCTTCTGGTCGATGATGGAAAGCTCCGCCTCGTCGCGAACCCTCGCCGTTGAGGTGCGGTGCTCCCCGTCGATGACCGACATGAAGCCGATGGCTTCGTTGGGCCCACAAACGCTCACCACCTTATCGCCGAGCAAAATCTCGACTGTGCCGGACTGAATCACATACATGGACCCGGCCTGATCGCCCTCCTTGAAGACGAGATTTCCCGGGTGAAACCGGACATTGGTTCCAGCGCCGGCCGCGAAGGCACGCATGTCAATATTTACCAACCACTCCTCCAATTCTCTCCCCATCCAGCAGGCGCTGGAAGGTGGCACTAGAGCATGAGTGACTGTCACAAAACATTCGCAAACGGCAACGAATACATCCCGCTACGACGTTTGCTTCAGGCCTGGGTCAGCCCTCTCGCAAAAACTTATCCCCGTTGTCCGTGCTGGTCTTATCCTCTCCCCATCCCCTCGCCGAAGCGAGATCATGACGAGTGGTTGGCGAGGGGAGATCGGTGGACCGGGAGTCGTTCCGGTCCGGGGTGAAGTTGTTGGCGCTGGCTCGTTGGACACGGACTTGTGTCGGCCGGGACAGCC
>Ga0268266_10000244_pt1 | contig 91958 bp, 72 predicted proteins | sample KBSS13metaG_FD_190356 | JGI IMG/M metagenome (GOLD analysis project Ga0268266, IMG submission 190356) | Switchgrass rhizosphere microbial communities from Kellogg Biological Station, Michigan, USA - KBS S1-3 metaG (SPAdes) (version 2) | ecosystem: Host-associated > Plants > Roots > Rhizosphere...
TGAAAAACTATGGAAGAACTATTATTATAAAAACACTAAAATTGTAAACCCATTACAGGATTGTAATTCACCTGTAAGTACATAACAGGACTATCTAAAAACTGTAAACTTTTTTTAGGACGATACATTATTGCTATAAATGGGGGAACTCCTACGGAGTTTTATGATTCGTCGTTATGCCAGCTCCTCTAGGAGCTTCCTGTTTATAGAAAAATGCATGTTTTTTAAAGGCTCCGTAGGTGCCTCCTTTCTAAAAGCGGTTTGACTTTATAAGCAATAAATTGTGGCTGCTTTATTCAGAAAACGCTACCTTTAAACGCCCGAAAAGCAGCCGCGTTTCCGGCAACACCCAATTATTTTACACCAATGGATTCAACAAATAACAAAGCTCCTGAAATTCAAACCTCCTATGATGCTATCGTGATTGGCTCAGGCATCAGCGGTGGTTGGGCAGCGAAAGAATTGTGCGAGAGGGGACTGAAAACTTTGGTTCTGGAACGCGGCCGGAATGTGGAACATATTAAGGACTATCCAACCGCTACCACACCGCCATGGCAGTTTAAACATAGGCTCAGGATGACCACCGATTTCCTGAAAGAAAACCCGCTGATCAGCAAAGCCGCCGGTTATGGCGAAGATAACGCACACTTTTTTGTAAAAGATAAAGATCACCCCTACATACAGGAAAAGCCCTTCGATTGGATTCGCGGCTACCAGGTTGGTGGTAAATCGCTTACTTGGGGACGTGCCTGCCAACGCTGGAGCAAATATGAATTTGAAAACCCTGAAAAATTCGGTTATGGTATAGCCTGGCCAATCGGTTATGATGATGTAGCTCCGTGGTACTCACACGTAGAGACGTTCATAGGTGTTTGCGGCAATAAAGATGGCATTGAGTCGATGCCGGATGGTGAGTTTTTACCACCATTCGAAATGAACTGTGTGCAGGAAGTGATCAGCAAAAAAATCAGCGAAAATTATAAGGACAGGCATTTGGTGCATGCGCGCTGGGCACATCTCACCAAGCCAAATCAAATCCATATCGACCAGGGGCGTGTGAAATGCCAGGCGCGGAATATGTGTATGCGCGGTTGTCCGTTTGGTGGCTATTTTAGTTCGAACAGCTCTACCCTGCCTTGGGCTAAGAAAACGGGCAACCTGACGATTAGACCATTCTCTGTTGTACATTCTATTATTTATGATGAGCAATCAGGCAAGGCGTCAGGTGTGAGAGTGATCGACACCAACACTAAAGAATTGATGCAGTTTAAGGCAAAGGTGATTTTCATGAATGCATCAGCTTTAAATACCAACCTTGTTTTGCTTAATTCTACTTCCAAGCGCTTTCCGAATGGCTTGGGAAATGATAATGGTTTGCTGGGCAAATACGTGGCTTTCCAAAACTACCGTGCCTCGGTAACTGCCGATTGGGATGGCTTCCTGGATAAATATTATTTCGGGCGCAATCCTACAGAATTGATCCTGGCCAATTATAAGAACCTGCATAAACAGGAAACGGATTATCATGGCGGGTACACCACGTTCATGGGTGCATTCAGGGAACCAAGACCGGATACAGAACAAGGAAAGATCGGCGCTGAATATAAAGATTCGCTTACCGAACCGGGACCATGGAAAGTGTATATGTACCTGCAAGGGGAAACCGTGCCGAAAATCACCAACCACGTACGTCTGAGTAAAGAGCATAAAGACCAATGGGGTATCCCACTGCTCGTCACCTCGGTGGAGTATGATGATAACGATGAGCGCATGATCCAGGATTTTCTAAAGGAGACCAAAGAAATGATGGAGAAAGCCGGTTGCAAAAATGTGCAAACCCACGAAAACAAACAGGCTCCCGGACTGGATATTCACGAGATGGGCGGTTGCCGTATGGGGAAGGACCCAAAAACATCCTTACTAAACAAATGGAACCAGATGCACCTTTGCAAAAACGTGTTCGTGACCGACGGCGCCTGCATGACCAGCACCGGCAATCAGAGCCCGTCTATTTTATACATGGCCCTTACTGCCCGTGCCGCAAATTATGCTGCCGACGAGATCAAAAAAGGGAATTTGTAAATGTGCAGATGCGTGAATGTGCAGATATGCAGATGATTAATAACTAATACGATTTAAACTATGAAAATCAGCCTGAAACTCATTGGCCTATCGCTTGCGCTATGTTTTATCGCAAACTATTTATTCGCCCAACGGCAAACCATCGACCAAAAAGTGGAAGCCTTGCTGGCTAAAATGACTTTGGATGAAAAGATAGGTCAGCTTAACCAATACAATGGCGATTGGGAAGCAACCGGACCAGTTACCAAGGATGTAGGCAATAAACTGGATGAGATTAAACAAGGTCGTGTCGGGGCTGTACTCAATATTATGGGGACAGATCATTGCAAAACTTTCCAGGATGCAGCGATGAAATCGCGCTTAAAAATTCCTTTATTGTTTGGACAGGATGTGATACATGGTTACAGCATTACATTTCCGATCCCATTGGCTGAAGCAGCAAGCTGGGATATGACAGCCATTGAAAAAGCTGAACGCATAGCGGCTATTGAAGCATCTGCTTCGGGCATCAACTGGACGTTTTCGCCAATGGTAGATATTGCCCGCGACCCACGCTGGGGCCGTGTAATGGAAGGTGCCGGAGAAGACCCTTATCTAGGTTCGCAAATCGCGACGGCAAGGGTGAAAGGTTTCCAGGGGAATGGCATAGGCAGTCCGGATGCAGTGATGGCCACTGCCAAGCACTTTGCGGCGTATGGCGCTGCTATAGGTGGCCGTGATTATAACAGCGTGGATATGAGTCTGCGCACACTTTGGGAAATCTATCTGCCACCGTTTAAAGCTGCTGCCGATGCAGGTGTCGGCACTTTCATGAATTCTTTCAATGATTTGAATGGTACACCCGCTACCGGGAACAGTTACCTGCAACGCGACATTTTAAAAGGCGCATGGAAATTCAAAGGCTTTGTAGTAAGCGACTGGGGTTCGATCGGTGAAATGATCAATCATGGCTATGCGAAAGATAATTACGAAGCCGCCCAGGAAGCCCTAACCGCAGGAAGCGATATGGATATGGAAAGCCGCAGCTATATCAATAATATGGCAAAACTGGTAGCTGATAAAAAAGTACCCGTAAGCCTGATCGATGACGCGGTGCGCCGGATTTTGAGAAAGAAATTTGAGCTCGGACTTTTTGATGATCCTTATAAATTCATCAATCCTGAAAGAGAAAAAACTGCGCTAAACCGCCCTGAAAACCTGGAAGCAGCAAGAGATATGGCGCGCAAAAGTATGGTGCTGTTAAAGAATGATAATAACCTGCTTCCGCTCTCTAAAAATCTAAAAACTATTGCATTGATCGGTCCGTTGGTAAAAGCGGAGAAGGAATTGAAAGGTTTCTGGTCGCTCGATGTCGATCAAAATAAAGGCATTGTATCCCTGATGGAAGGCATGAAAAATCATGCTCCGGATACCAAATTTGTCTATGCAGAAGGGTGCAAGATAACCGGCACATCGCATGATGGATTTAATGAAGCTATAGACGCGGCTAAAAAAGCAGATGTAGTGATAATGGCAATGGGCGAAGCACCAGACATGACAGGCGAAGCAAAAAGCCGTTCGAACATTCACATTCCCGGCGAGCAGGAAGAACTTATCAAAGCCATAAAAGCTACCGGTAAACCTGTAGTGGTATTGTTAATGGCAGGCAGGCCAATGGTATTTAACTGGACTGCTGATAATGTGCCTTCTATCGTATACGCATGGTGGCTCGGTACACAAGGCGGTAATGCGATGGCTGATGTATTATATGGCGATTACAACCCATCAGGTAAATTGCCTATCACTTTCCCGCGTTCGGAAGGGCAAATTCCGATTTATTATAATCATTACAATACCGGCCGACCAGCAAAAAGTGATACCGATTTATTTTATGTATCAGCGTATAATGATCTGCGCAATTCTCCGCAGTACGCATTTGGCCATGGTTTGAGTTATACCACATTTGAATACCAAAATATGGAACTGGGTAAGTTTAAACCCTCTGTAAAGGGACTTAAACCTATACAAGTTTCTTTTATGGTAAAAAACACCGGCAAACGGGCTGGTGAAGAAGTGGTACAGTTGTATATCCGCGATATGGTTTCGCAGCCTGTACGTCCTATTAAAGAGTTGAAGGATTTCAAAAAGATAATGCTTCAGCCCGGCGAGGCCAGGCGCGTGACTTTCACCATCAAGCGCGATGAGCTGGCGTTTTATAATGATAAACTGGAGCGTATAACCCAACCAGGTACTTTCCAGGTAATGATCGGCAGTGCATCAGATGATATCCGCCTGCAAAAATCATTTGAATTGACAAATTAATAAACTTTGCCGGATTTAGATTCTTTATTGATTATAATCAAAATATCAAATGTGAGTCCTCAATGATTTCATCTGGATAAAAATATTTAACTTTTATTTTATTTTCAGACAACTTTTAGGGCTAAACCGCGTTTAAAACTTATAGAAAATGTTTTTTGAACGTGTATTTTTTACATTTAAATTACATATCTTTAGAAAGTAACTAGTAACCAATTTTATACTTAGGCATTGCCCGTTCTACCCCCGGTAATATTTAAGATTTAATAATCGGATATCATGAACAAAGCAACAATGCCGGGTACTCCTGCCATTTATTTTCCTGCTCCAAGCCTGACTGATCCGGTGCTAAACAATCCGTTTATTTTTTTACATTATAACATTTTATGGCATTTTTAGACCGCGTATTACAGGTACCCTCATACGGATGGATGGATCAGGATGGTGAATTGATCAAACCAACCACCCGGCAGAGTTTCAAAGAGTTTTTCTCGAGGCTGAACGTATTTAAGGATAAAAGAAACTGGCTACCTTTTTTTAGCTGGTTCAAGGTTTTATGCCTTGCTCCCTTTTTTACCTTATTCCTTGTACAGTATTTTAGTCTCTACACATTCCTGATCGCATTTCTGTATAGCATGATCATCATGGGTACACACGGCACCATTTGGCACCATCGCTATTGCACACATGGCGCATATAAATTCAGAAACCATTTCTGGCGTTTTTTTACTCAAAACCTTACGCTGAATGTAATTCCTGAAGAGATCTATGTCATCTCGCACCACGTTCATCATTCTAAATCCGATACACCGGGCGACCCTTATAATGCATTCGGAGGATTTTTATATTGTTTCCTGGCCGATGTAAACCATCAGCCCATAGCAAAAAACCTAAGTGAAACCGATTATAACCGTGTAAAATTACTGATGCTGCATACCGGTGTTAAAGCCAGTAACTATGGGCAATATAAACGCTGGGGTTCATATGTACATCCCGGGAGGGCCATATTATCATGGGTACTTAACTGGGCATTCTGGGGTACGGTTTTCTACCTTTTAGGCGGACCAGCTTTACTTTGCACTTTGTTTGGCGCCGCAGGCTTTTGGGCCGTTGGTGTGCGTACCTTTAATTACGAAGGACATGGCAAAGGATCAGGCGTTCAGCGTGAGGGGGTAGATTTTAATAAAAAAGACAAGTCTGTGAACCAAATATGGCCGGGCATTGTAGCGGGCGAATGGCATAACAACCACCACCTGTTCCCGAAAAGTGCACGGAGTGGTTTTAAACCCATGCAAATCGACCTGGCCTGGGTATACATCCGCACCATGAATTTCCTGGGAGCCGTAAGTAGCTACAAGGATAACAAGAAACAATTTAACGAATTATATTACCTGCCAGAGCTGGCCCGGAAAAAGCAATTAAACATGGAAAAAATTGCACTCAGTAAAAGTTTAAAAGAGCAGAATCAAGTTTAACAGCTTTTCATTTTACAGTGATCTTGTGTAGCTGTAAACATAAAATTTCTTTATACCTTTAATACAGGGGCGTTGTGAAGTTCACCACGCCTTTGTTTTATTTATTCAATTATATGAGAAATTTTTCGGCCCTGATCATAGCTACTCTACTTAGCATTGCCACAGTTTCGGCACAAACCAAACCAGCTCTAAAGCAGATCAATTTTACCAAAGAACAGCTAAAAGATAAGATCAAGGGCGGCTGGGCCGGTCAAACGATTGCCGTTACTTTCGGCGGTCCGTATGAGTTCCGTTTCAACGGCACTTTTATACAGGACTATCAGCCGTTGGTTTGGTATGATGGCTACCTGAAAAAGACGATGATTGAGACGCCAGGATTGTATGATGACCTGTACATGGACCTCACCTTTGTGGATGTATTTGAGAAATACGGTCTCGACGCACCGGTTGATTCTTTTGCTAACGCTTTCGCTCATGCAGGCTATATGCTATGGCATGCTAACCAGGCTGCGCGTTACAATTTACTGAATGGTGTCAAAGCGCCACAATCTGGTTATTGGATCAACAACCCGCATGCAGATGATATCGATTACCAGATCGAATCGGACTTTGCCGGGTTGATGAGTCCTGGCATGCCGAACACAGCTTCCAAAATAAGCGACAAGATCGGGCATATAATGAATTATGGTGATGGCTGGTATGGCGGCGTGTTTGTTGGGGCGATGTATACCCAAGCCTTTATATCAAATGATGTTCAGCATATTGTAGATGAAGCTTTAAAGACCATTCCCGCAAAAAGCACCTATTATCAATGCATTCATGACGTCATCAACTGGCACAAACAATATCCAAACGACTGGCATCAAACCTGGTTCGAGCTGCAAAAGAAGTGGTCGTCCGAAAATAGCTGCCCGGATGGGGTGTTCAATGCATTTAATATCGATGCGAAATTGAATTCAGCTTATGTGGTGCTGGCTTTGCTTTATGGCAATGGCGATTATACCAAAACATTGAAGATTGCCACACGCTGCGGCCAGGATGCGGATTGTAATCCATCAACAGTAGGCGGCGTTTTGGGTGCTATGCTCGGCTATAAAAAGATACCTGCCTATTGGAAAATGGGATTGAAGGAAGCAGAATCCATCGACTTTAAATACACCACCATGTCTTTGAATAAAGTCTATGAAGTGGGTTTTAAACATGCTTTGGAAAACATCAAACGGAATGGTGGTAAAGTAGATGGCGATAAAATAACTATTTCTGCCCAGGAGCCTAAAACTGTAAAGTTTGAACAAGGGTTTACAAATATGAAACCATTGCAAAAGATTGACCTGCCTCATAATATCAGTAGTAGTGAGCTAAGCTTCGATTTTACCGGAACAGGATTTGTATTAAAAGGCGAAGCCGGAAAGAAAAAAGAAGATTTGCCAGACTATATTTTTGGTATAGAAGTCACCATTGACGGAGAAAAAGCAGAAACTGCAAAATTACCAACCAACTTTACTACACGCAGACAGGAAATATGCTGGAAGTACCGGTTGCCCAATAAAAAGCATTCCGTAAAAGTTAAAGTACTGAACTCCAATAAAGACTACCAACTAAGTTCGACGGAATACCTGGTTTATGGTGATATGCCTAAGCCTGCGAAGAAGTAGTGAAGCAAATTCCCATTTTCTAAATAATTACTGTCCGATTTTTAAATTCTCACAATTCATACACCCGGAATCCCATTTATTTTAGAATATCATTAAAATCGATTGAGTTTCTTTTACGATATAGATAATACCTATATATCATAAATTCTTTATATAAAGTAGAGGCACTAATAGCGGTATATTTGCAGCAAATTAATCTACAAAATAATAATATGATAACTATAGGTCAGAAATTTCCTGAATTTTCTAAAACAGCAGTTGTAAGTATTGAAAAAGGTAAAGAGTTTGAAACCATCACATCAGAATATCTTGCTAATGAAGATAACGTGTGGACAGTAATGTTCTGGTGGCCAAAAGATTTCACTTTCGTATGCCCTACCGAGATTGCTGAGTTCAACAACAACTTTAGTGAGTTTCGCGATCGCGACACCCGTTTGATCGGCGCTTCTACCGATACTGAATTTGTTCACGCAGCATGGAGAAGAAACCATGACGACCTGCGCGATCTTAAATTCCCGATGCTGGCTGATACTTCAAAATCATTGGCTGAAGAATTAGGCATCCTGGAGCCAAATGAAAAAATTGCTTACCGCGCTACCTTCATCATCGATCCTACCGGCATTATCCGTTGGGTATCAGTAAATGACCTGAGCGTAGGCCGTAACGTAAAAGAAGTTATCCGCGTACTGGATGCTTTGCAAACAGACGAGCTTTGCCCTTGCAACTGGGTTAAAGGCGAAGAGACTTTAACTGTCTAATTAATTTAACCAACTAGTCCCCGCACTACTTTTTGCGGGGATTTTTTGTTCCTTCTATTCTCCATATCATGAGCGAAACAACAGAAATAACCAACGAAATATTAGAAGCTTTAGGTATCGATAATGATTACCGTACCGAAAGCCTGGAGCTGCTTGAAAAAGGCGAATCGCGATATTTGCGCGACCTAAAGCTCAACCTGACCAGCACGCTTACCTCAGAACACTTAAGTGCTAAAGAATGCGCTTTGATCGGACTTTCATCAGCCATCAATAATAACAACAAGGCACTGACTCAATTCTTCACCCGTTACGCCGAAGAACAAGGCGCTACCCCAGCTGAAACAGCAGAAGCGGCTGGCTGTGCTTCTTTATTAGCATCAAACAATGTATTTTATCGTTTCCGTCACTTTACGCAAAAGGAAAAATACACCCAGATTCCGGCACGTATCCGCATGCAGATCATGATGAAACCTGTAACAGGGAAAGAGTTTTTTGAATTGATGAGCCTTGCCATCTCTGCCATCAACGGCTGCGAAATGTGTGTAAATGCGCACGAAGACTCACTAATAAAAATGGGAACTACTGAAGAGCGTATTTTTGATGCGGTGAGGATAGCATCATTGATTACCGCAACCGGGAAGATCATTTTTTAATCAATTCCCAAAAACAGTGTCATTTCGACGAACGTAGTGGGACTGCGAGGGGGTAAGGAGAAATCTTATACGATGTGCAAAGTTCGCTATGCAAATTGTAGAAGATTTCTCATCCGCCACCACTAGACAACCCTTCCTGCGAATTCGAAATGACAAAGTTTTTATGGTATGATTGGGATTATCTCAGCCCCTTTCCTTCCAAATACTTGATCAAAGCAGCAGGATGATCTGTCTGCAAACCTTTAAAACCTAATGCAATTGCGGCATCCCAATTCTGATCTTCATCCTTACTCTGAATATCCGGCCATGCAGGGATATTCTGTTCGCTGGCGAATTGTGCCATCTCTTTGGTATACTCTTTCCAGCCGCCATCAAGAATATCTGGCTTTACCTGGTTGATAAAGGTTTTCATTCCTTCCACATCCTTCACACTTTTCGGCATGCTGAACATCAAAGGCATATCCGGGGCAACATGCCGCCAGTCGATAAATTGCTGGATGCCGTTGATATAAACCAGCACCTGCTTTTCCATCCCATACTTTTTAAGCATAGCATAGGTGGCACTCGCTGATGCATTTTTGAAATCTATATAGATGTATATTTTATCCTTACAAAGCTTCAGTATTTCCTCAAAAGTGGGTACGCGATAAAACGTTTTATCTAAACTATCACGGCTTTTAACCTGGAGTTGTTCAATCTCAGCCAGGGTCATATCCTTAACAGCACCTTTGGCATTGGTCATGCGATTTACAGTATTATCATGCATGCTTACCAAGGCGCTGTCTTTTGTAGTCCGCAAGTCTATCTCCACATAATCTGCTCCGTTTTGTATCGCTTCGGCATAGGCAGCAAGTGTATTTTCAGGATACTTTACATGGTCTCCACGGTGGCAGATCACCATAAATTTATGACGGGCTTTAGGCGCGGGATTAGTCTGCGCGCTTGCATCGATCCAAACAATCCAAGCGGCTAACAATATTAAAAATCTTCTCATTTAATTATTTACCCAGACCAGTTCTTTCTTTAACCATCACAGACGAAATAGCATCGCCCACTTCATGGTCTGCCGAGGCTTTGAAATCGTAACCCAGTAATTGTGCAATTGTTTGGGCCAATTGTTTATGGTAAGTAGTAGTTTGTGTTTTAACGATACCATCATGCGGCGTATCCGGGCCAATCACTGCAAACCAGGTTTGTTCAGAATTCTTAACGCCAGCACCATGATTTCTCCATGCATCTATACTCGTATCACCGCGGCCATGATCGCAAGTGATGATCAGCGTGGTTTTATTTTTATAGGTCGGATCAGTTTGAATGTATTCCCATAGCTCTTTCAGATAAGCATCTTCCTGGTGGGCCTGTGTCAGGTACATTTTATAGTTTCCGGCATGCGCCATATCATCGGTCTCATCAAAAGCAAGGTAAAGCACACGTGGTTTATATTCTTTCAGATATTCTTTACCAAACTCATAGGTCATAAAATCAATGCGCGTATCACCTAAATAATGAGGCGCTTTATGCTGCATTTCGTTCAGGTATTTCAAACGGTCATCTGCTTTTGTATCTACGAAATTGGTGTAGCCTGCGTTCACTATCAGGCCAGAACGACTCACATTAAATATAGCCGGAAACGCTTCCCATGAAGCAAATACAGCTACTTTATTTTCAAATCCTTTTTGCTTGTCCAGGTATTCAAAAATGCTGATATTGGGATTAGGGACAGGATTATTGCTGTTCACCCTGACATCAGGAAAGCCAGTAAATATTTCGTTATAGCCGGGGTACGAGAAATGATATTGATTGGCTACTTCATCACAATTTCCCATGTCACGGTTTCCATATAATTGCCCTTCACTTGATATGGTCGACCACATAAAAGGCATCAGTAATTTGCGACGCTCCTCAGCGGTTTGAGCCCAGAATTTTTTGCGGATATCGGCTTTTGAATCTGTATATTTTGAATTGATGAGGGTTGAATCTGCCCCTCTGTAAAGCTCCTGCCAGCGAAAGCCGTCGAGGGTAACTACGATCACATTTTGGGTGCGATGATTTTGAGCGAAAAGTTTCGGAACTATTAAAAGAGCTAAGAAGAGCAAAGGAAGCTTTTTCATAAGTGAATGTTTTTCAGATGTATAAGAACAAAAAAGTATTAAACCTTGTTGATGTGACAAAAATAAAGGCGGGATATTAAGCCCACCTTTATTGAAATTTAATTTAATAGTTGTTGGTAATTTATTAATTGTTAATAATTGTTACCCACGGTTTATTTTAGTATCCACATCACACCGTTGATGTCATCATTACCACCGTATTGGCTTTGCAATGCTGCATTATAGTTTGCTGTATTGGCAGTACGCTCGCTGATAGGATATTGAAAACGAAATGCAATACGCGCACCGTTAGATGTACCAGGACCTACAGTAAAGTCAGGTATTCCTGTTCTGCGATAGGTGAAATATGACTCCAAACCTGAGTGGCGGAACAACGCTAAATATCGTTGTTGCAATATCTCGGTCAGACCGGTAGCACCCGCTACATATTTAATTGCCGGCTGTGCATAGTACGTGGCCCAATTGGTATTGATGGTAAAAGTGTCATAATTACCGATTGCTTTTACGTCGGTTGAACCAGGTCTGTAAAAATAAGCAGTGAACGAACCTGTTGCAGGTATACCATAATAAGCCATTGATGCCTGGATGCCATTTACATAGTGCGTTTCAGCATTTCCAGTCGCCCAACCACGGTTGATGCCTTCAGCAATGTTAAACTCTTGCTCAGGGTAACCTACCTGGATGCTTTGCTCACCGGTATAGGTTGAATAATAGTGCTTTCTATTAATAAATGAGTAATCTCCCAAGCCTGCGTTAGCATACATGGTGCCTAAGTCAAGACCCGGATCAGCTCCGATGAAAGAAGCAAAATCAGTGGGACTTTGGTGCAGATCATCTACATAGTGACGCGCCGGTTCAGCTGTTACATACACGCGTGGATCCTGGAAAGTAGTCAGCAACTTGATATAAGTTTGTGACGTATTTTGCCTTGAACCGTTCTGACCAAAGTTATCCGGGTTCATCGGGTAATAGTTAGTTGGCGAAACGAATGTGAACTGGAGGTTATCACTCGAACTCGCCATCAGCGGATACTTAGTTGGATTGTTGACGATAGCTGCAAACTGAGTGGCAATATTCATGTCAGCGTCACTCGTTACTTTTTTGCTAAGCGCCACTAAAAGTCTCAGTTTATAAGCGTTAACAGCTTTTTGCCATTGGGTCAGATCGTTATTGTATAAAAAGTCGCCGGTTATGGCGCCACCCTGTCCTATTACCGTGGTCAAATCAGTATTGGCTTCATCAAGCCAGGTAAGACACTGGGTCATCACAGCTTTTTGAGAATCATATTTTGGTTTCAGATTGTCCAAACCTTTCAATGCTTCTGTCATTGGGATATCGCCCATCTCCAGGCTCATTTTACTGAACAGGTATGCCCTGAAAAATTTACCCAAAGCACTGTAGCCATTTGTTGCCGCAGCACCGGCTGCAACTGCTTGCTGCTCCATCAGGGTAACGTTTTTCAACGGATCGTAATAGTTATCGCCCGATCCCAGATCGTACGTATTGTTTCCGTAATAGTTGTAATTGTACAGGTAATACTGGCAATATATCTCCTTCGAAGTTTGAGGGAAATCAATCATGGAGTACTCCACGCCATTTAGCAACAACGCGGCCGGTACGCTGGAAGGCACGTTATTATTAACGGTTAACTCCTCGTAACTTTTTTTACAACCACTCGCTGTGACCAGCATCAGCGCTGCGAGTAATTGAAGTTTAAATATTTTTTTCATAATCATTATCGTTATAAATCAGAATGATAATTTAAAGTTGAAACCATAGCTTCTTACTGATGGCGATTGCAAACCGGTAAGTGATGTACGTGAATTGGCGTATTGATCCAGATCTACGTCCTTGAATTTAGGATCTCCATAGAAATACAATAGGTTACGTCCATATATCGATACCGATGCAGACTTGATGAATGTTTTTTCCATCCATTTTTTCGGGAAGTCATAACCAAAAGATACCTCGCGTAGTTTTGCATAAGTTTTGCTCATCAGGTAGGCCTCGTTCACGTTATAATATTCGCTGGCATATTCCTGTACCAAAGCTGGTGTTGTGTTCGGTGCAAATTGCAAAGCGCTGTAGTTTAAGATCGCTCCGGTGTTTGAGTCATAGTTTGGCGCAACGCCGTTGGATATCTGAACACCTTTACCTACATAAGTTCCTTTGTAGTTTGGATCAGGCTGTTGGTTGTTTGCAGGGTAATGCAGCCAGTCCTGGTAGCGGGCAGCACCTAACGCACCTTCTGCTGTTAGCGCATTTGAGCCACCACGCATGGTTTTGTTAAACACATAATCCTCGGTTACACCACCAACTGAACCATCGAACTGGAAGCCAAGGTGTAAGCCTTTATAATGGAAATTATTGCTAAAAGACCATGTCCAGTTAGGATCAAGGTGACCCAGGTACTGAGCAGTAGGGTTCACTACCGGTTCACCATTCGAGCTATATACGATCTGGCCGGCATTGTCTCGAACGAATTTGGTTCCGTATAATTTATCTACACGGTCGCCAACCTGGTAGTGTGTATTGTAAACGGTTTGTCCCGGTGGCAATTCTTCATAAACCTCTTTATAAGTAGACCAGTTTACCAACACATCCCATCCAAAACCACCTGCATCTCTTATCGGAGTTCCGCTTAATGAAAGCTCATAACCGGTTTTCTTGGTCTTTAATGCGTTAATATACTCAACCGAATACCCGGTTGCGGTAGAAATTGCGTTTGGCAAAATCTGCGGACCATCAATATACTGGAACGCTGTACCGCTTAATCCTAAACGATTTTTAAGGAATTTAATGTCAAAACCCTCTTCGTAGTTTACACGGGTAAAGGTCTTAATATCGTTCTGATAAATTGAAGTAGGACCATAACCGGCTGTTTGATTGTTGTAAGGTTTAGCAATCGAATAACCTGATTTTAATGAATAATCAGGCCCGTTATACGGTGATGTATATGACGTTCCGTAGCCCAGTGGGTTGTCAAACAAAGATGGACCAGTTGAGCCGCCAAACGCCGTTATGGTATTGAACGGAGCTGGACCGATAGTTGCACTGGTTGCATCTGAACGGATGTTTGCGTAAGATCCGCGTATTTTCAGGAAGGAAATCACTTCAGGCAGCTTTATATAGTCTGACACTACCGATGCCGCTGAAACACTTGGATAATAATAAGTTGCAACATCCTGGAAGGCTGACGAGTGTTCTAAGCGGAATGTACCCGAGATAGTGGCATATTTACCAAACGAAGCATCCAATGAACCGAATACGCTCAGCTGTCTTTCTGCTGAGTTAAAGCTGGTTGCCTGTACCGGGTTCTTTGAGTTACTGAATGAATATATTCCTGGAACATTCAGGTAGTCGGTAGATACCCAGCTTGAATTATAACTAAAATTACGCAAGTTGCCGCCCACCAAACCTGATAGATTCAAAAAGTGCTTAACTGTATAATCATAATTCAAAGTCAGGAAGGTGTTGTTTTCAAACAGGTCGCGGCGGTCTTCGCGGTAATCGCCCTGGTTACCTTCACGGCCGTAAGGGTGGGCCGAATAAGGCATGTCTTCTGTGCGCAGCAAGTTGTAAGTAGTTAGCTGCTCTTTCAGAGTAACGTTTAAGTGATTGTCTATTTTAAAGTTACCTGAAACATAGCCGTAGGTGTCATTTTTATAGTGACCGCGTGTCCATATTTCAGTCATGAACCATGGGTTATGGTAACGGGTGTACTCAGCAAACTCTGATTGCGTACCTACTTTGCCAGGCTGCCAGATATTCTTAATACTTGGTGAATTCACGTCCCAGTCAGCGCCGGTCCAAATGGCCATGTTGTAGATCAAACTGTTAGGGCCATACTGCACATCCGGAAAGTCATCAGTACTTTGGCGGTTAAAATCAACACTTGCTTCGAATTTCCAACGCGGTGATGGGTTGAACGAGCCGTAGAAGTTAGCATTTGCTATATCCAGGTATTGGAAAGGTATATAGCTGTTCTGATGTTGCTGCGAAACAGAGAAACGGGTTGTATAAGTATCGCCGTTTGCAGTAAGGGCAATGTCATTATTAGTTTGATAACCTGCGCGCAGGAAATTAGCCAGGTTATTGGCTCCACGTGCCACCCATGGTGTTCCCTGGCGAACGCCATTTACAACCGGGCTGTCGTATTGCGGGATCAACTGTCCGTTGAAGTAAGGCCCCCAAACGTCGTAGTCGCTATCCACACCACCCGGTGCACCACCTTTACCGTCAACAAATTGATAGTAGGTGTTTTCACCCGGACCAAATGAGTGCTGAACCCGTGGGAAGGCAACAAAGCCTTTGTTTATCACGGTACTGCTGTTTATATCAACAGTCAGCCCTTTTTTGGCGTTAGTACCTTTTTTAGTGGTAATAACAATAGCACCATTTTGCGCGCGGCTACCATAAAGTGCTGCGGCGGCAGGGCCTTTCAGTATAGTATAAGTATCGATATCATCCGGGCTTAAGTCGAATGTATCGGAGTTGACAGGCAGGCCGTCAATAACATAAAGTGTTACCGTACTACCACGAATGGTAACATTTGGTACACCCAAAATTTCGGAAGTTGCGCCAACTGATAAGCCTGCTACCTTACCGATCAAACCGTTTACCGGGTTCGGATCGCGTGCGGTAGTCAATTGGTCGCCTTTAACTTCTTGTGTTGCATAACCAATGCGGCGGGTTTCTTTTTTAACACCCAAAGCGGTTACCACCACTTCGTTAAGGGATTTGCTGTCAGAAACGAGTGCAATGTTTAAGTTGGTCTGGTCGCCTACGGTAACTTCCTGTGTTACATAACCAAGAAATTTAATAGTAAGGACGTCGCCTTTTTCTACTGTAAATAAGAAACGACCGTTAACATCGGTCACGGTTCCTTTAGTTGTCCCTTTGAGTAAAACGGTTACTCCGGGTAAAGGCTGTTTGGTGTCGTCGGTTACGGTACCACCGATCTTGATCTGCCCGAATGAGAGTACCGGGGCAAGGAATAATAACGTCATGGTTATCAGTGTCCTGAGGTGAATGTAAAGCTGCTTCATCTGCTGGTTAATTAGGGAGTGTGAAGGATATTTTTCATGCAGCAATACTAAACTTAGTTTATTATTTGTAAACTAATTTAGTATTAAGGAAAGCTTAAGGTTACGTGCGAAACGTGTTAAGAAGGGCGGTTTTTGTAACGTCAGAATTACAATCGACTTACAATTATTTAATATTCAGGAAAGAAGAAAGGCTTAGTTATTATCGTATAAATGATTTATAGCTAAAGACTTGAGGTGCTCAAGCTCCTGCACCGGGGTATTCATTTCTTTAGCCTGGTCATCCCAATAGCGCAGCTTAATAAACAGCTCTGCATCAGGATGCTTTTCAAATTCAGCAGCTTCATTGTCAGTCATACGCCCACCCTGGAACTCAAGGGTGGCCCTGCTGGCTTCGGAAAGCTTATTATAATATTCAGGATATTTATAAGTAAGGTATCTTTTTGCAATAACGTGGCTTTCAACTAATGTCGCCAGTCTTTCAGAGAACCCACGCTCACGCAGGTAATCAGCCCCGAGCTTCTCATGATCGACATTGCCAAAACCATCCATGCTTTCGGCCTCGGCATCTTCGGCGCACAGGTGACCGATATCATGAAAAAATGCGGCTAGAATAACTTCGTCATCATAACCTTCATCTTCGGCCAGGGTTGCAGCCTGCGACATATGCTCCAGTTGAGATACCGGCTCGCCTATATAGTCTTCGTCGCCATGTTTTTCGTACAGGGCGAAAACTTCGTCAACTATATCTTCTGGAGTAGTAGCGGCGCGATTCATAAACGTATCAGTTATGATACAAATAAAGGTATCAGATATTATTAAATCATTAAATTTTTATGATTGATTCATCTATCCAAATTAAAATGTCTTTTATTGTAAAAGGATTATTATAATCCTAATTTGCAATACCAATTATAAATATACCACGTTTACCTATATCTATGGAAGATGATGTACTGATCCAGATCAGTAACCGGATAAAAGAGCGCCGGCGCGAACAAAATATTACTGTACAGGAACTGGCCAACCAGGCCAATGTGAGCAAGGGGTTGATATCCCAAATAGAGAATAGCCGCACTATACCGTCACTAATTGTATTGATCGATATTATCAAAGCGCTGAATATCGATCTGAATGAGTTCTTTAAAGATATACGGACCAAAAGCGATGTATCGCCTATCCTTGTAAAGCGAAAAGAAGAATATGATCATTTTGAAAAAGAGCACGCCAACGGCTTTCATTATAAAAGGATATTCACCCGGTTTATCGATCACTCTACGGTAGATATTGTCATTCTCGAACTAGAGCCTAACTCAACCCGGCCATTAGTGGAGACTGACGCCTTTGAATATAAATACATCATATCTGGCCAGATAGAATACCAGATAAACGGAGACAAGATACTTTTAGGCCCTGGCGATTCCCTGTTGTTTGACGGGCGTATCCCCCACACCCCTGTCAATATGGGAAAAGATACAGCGAGTATGCTAGTGGTGTATTTTTTTGAGGGCAAGGGCTAAAAGCCCTGTTGAAAAGTTGTAAAGTTGGAATGTTGTAAAGTTGATTTATGTATTAACATTCATGCGAAAACCTTTCAACTTTCAAACTTTTCAACCTTACAACCTCACTTAATCAAACCTTAACACTAAATTAGTTCGATATTAATAAACTTAGTTTAGTATTGCTCAACTATTATTCCCTACTATAATGTCTATTAAATTAGTTGTTTTCGATATCGCAGGCACCACTGTTAAGGATGACCACAATGTAAGTAAGGCTTTTAAAGCTGCTTTAGAAAAGTACAATTACGATGTTCCGCTGGAAATGATCAACCCGCTGATGGGTTATGAAAAGAACCAGGCCATTACGCAAATGCTGCAACTGCATGAGCCGGACAAGTCAAAGATCACCCCTGATCTGGTGAACGAAATACACCGCGAGTTTGTAAAACAAATGATCCACTTTTACCAGTTTGAGCCGGGTATCGAGCCGCTGCCAAATGTGGAAGAAACGTTCGCTGCTTTGCATGAAGCAGGTGTTCTGGTAGCAGTAAATACAGGTTTCTCAAAAGACATTGCCGAAACTGTTATCAATCGCCTGCAATGGCGCGAGAAAGGCCTGATCGATTACCTGATCGGCTCAGACGAGGTAGAGCTTGGCCGTCCGCATCCATTTATGATAAATAAGATTATGAATGAAGCAGGCATTACCGATCCGCAGGAAGTAGCGAAAGTGGGTGACACTGAGGTTGACGTTCGCGAAGGGCAAAATGTAGGCTGTAAATATGTTATCGGCGTTACTACCGGTATATTTACGAGGGAAGAGCTGGAAGAATACAACCCAACTCATATTATCGACAATATAGCTGAGGTACTCGACATCATCAAACAGTAAGTATGAAACTGATCGATCAGTGCAGACAAAAGGTAGCAAAATGGCCTTATGGGCTGTTATCGGTTATGGCTGCTGTTTCCTCATTCGGTGCCTATACTTGTATGTATGCATTCCGCAAAGCATTTGCGGCGGGCACTTTTAGCGGACTTCAGTACTTACATATCGATTATAAAGTATGGCTGGTAATTGCCCAGGTTATAGGCTATACATTAAGCAAATTCTACGGCGTTAAATTCATTTCCGAATTAAAACCGGGGCAAAGAGCCAAATACATTTTAATGCTGATCGGCATTGCCTGGGCAGCATTATTGTTATTTTCTATAGTTCCTGCTCCATATAATATAATTTGTCTATTTGTTAATGGGTTCCCTCTGGGGTTGATCTGGGGTTTGGTATTCGGATACCTCGAAGGCCGCAAATCGACAGAATTTATGGCCGCTGTTTTATCTATCAGTTTGATATTCGCATCAGGGTTTGTGAAAACCGTCGCCCGTATGCTGATGGGATCATTTCATATCAGCGAATACAGCATGCCGTTTATTACAGGTGCATTATTCGTAGTTCCTTTGCTCCTGTTCGTATTCATGCTGGAGCTGATGCCGCCGCCAACAGCAGAAGACATTCGCCTGCGTACTAAACGTTTGCCAATGGATGCAGCCGAGCGTAAAAGCTTTTTGCAAAGATTTTTGCCGGGCATCATACTTACGCTCATCATTTATGTGCTGCTCACCATTATGCGCGATGTACGCGACAGCTTTGAAGTGGAGATATGGAACAGCATGGGCATAAAGGACAATACGATTTACGCTAAAATAGATACCATCATATCTGTGATCGTGCTGATCGCGATGAGTTTGCTTATTCTGATCAGGAAAAACCTGAAAGCATTTAGTTTGATCCACATCATGATCATATCCGGATGTGTACTTATTGGCATTGGAACCGTATTATTCACTTTTAACCTGATCAGCCCGATGGTTTGGATGACTCTGGCCGGTCTTGGTCTTTACATGGGTTATGTCCCTTACAACGCCGTTTTCTTTGAGCGTTTGTTGGCATCGTTCCATTATAAAGGCAATGTTGGCTTTTTAATTTACGTAGCTGATTCCATGGGGTACCTGGGCAGCGTAAGTGTGCTGCTTGTAAAAGAGCTGGGACAACCAAGTGTAAGCTGGGGCGCATTTTTTAAAGATAGTGTGTTGGCTGTAGCTGTTATAGGCGGTATATGCGCCACATTGTCGCTGCTGTACTTTATGCGCAGCGCCCGTAAAGACAAATTGGATCAACAAGAACAACTGAATATTTTACCTGTATGAAGCATTCTTCGGCCATAGTTATTGGCGCCGGAATCGTAGGTCTCGCCACTGCCCGTGCATTGGCTATAAGAGGTTACCGTGTTACTGTTTTTGAACGAAATGAGCGTGCTGTTGGCGCATCCATTCGCAACTTCGGGATGGTATGGCCTATTGGTCAGCAAACCGGTCCGCTGTTTGAACGGGCCATGCTGTCGCGTAGCATTTATAAAGAAATTTGTACCGAAGCCAATATCTGGCATAATGAAGTCGGCTCACTACACCTGGCTTATCATGATGATGAGTTGCAAGTAATGACAGAATATGCCGACGCTAATAAACTATACCGTGATTGCAGCCTCCTTACTCCTGCCCAGGCCTTAGAGAAATCACCTGCAGTTAACCCTAATGGTTTAAAAGGCGCTTTGTGGAGCGGCGAGGAAATGATCATCGAATCAAGAGTCGCCATTGGACAAATTGCTGCTTACCTGGCTGAAAAATACGGCGTCGATTTTTATTGGAATACGGCCATTAATAAAATTGAATATCCATACGTTTTCTCAGGCGAACGAAGCTGGCAGGCTGATGAAGTATTTGTTTGCAGCGGTGCCGATTTTGAAACGTTGTATCCTACCCTTTTCCTGGAAACGAATATCACCAAATGCAAATTGCAAATGATGCGTTTGGTAGCCCAACCTGATGGCTGGCGGATAGGACCTTCCCTATGCGGCGGGTTATCCATGATCCATTATCCGGGATTTCAGATTGCACCTTCATTGCCTGCTTTGCGCAAAAGGTATGAAGAACAGTACGTCGAATACCTGAACTGGGGTATCCATGTAATGGTTTCCCAAAATGGCGGTGGAGAATTAACTATCGGCGATTCGCACGAATATGGCTTGGTACATGACCCGTTCGATAAAACATTTATTAATAAACTCATAACCGACTACCTGCACACCTTCGCTAATTTTAAAGACTGGCAGCTGATGCAATCTTGGCATGGCATCTATCCAAAAATGATGAACGGTCAAACCGAACTGATCGTGGAGACTGAACCGGGTGTGACAGTGATTAACGGTCTTGGCGGTAATGGCATGACGTTGTCGTTTGGGCTTTGCGAGCAGTTTTTTGCGGCGAGATGACGAATGTGCAAATACGTGAATGTGCAAATGTGCAGATGCTTATAGTGTTAAAATTTGTAGAAAATAATTGATTGTTAACTTTAAAATTTGCAAATCTGCACATCTGCATATTTGCACATCAAAACCATGATCGACTCAAGAAGAGATTTTCTAAAAAAAGCAGCTTTACTGGCCGGAGCAACCGGGCTGGCTAATATCATCCCTGCTTCTATTCAAAAAGCGATGGCCATCAATGCACCGGAAGGCAGCACCTATATGGATGCGGAGCATATTGTGATATTGATGCAGGAAAACCGCTCTTTCGATCATACTTACGGCACTTTACAGGGCGTGCGTGGTTATAATGACCCACGCGCTATCGATCTGCCTAATAAAAATAAAGTATGGCTGCAGTCGAACGCTGAAGGTGAAACTTATGCGCCATTCCACCTGGATATAAAAAATACCAAAGCCACCTGGATGAGCTCATTGCCGCACTCATGGGCCAACCAGGTGAATGCGCGCAATGATGGTCGTTACGACCAGTGGCTGAATGTGAAAAAGAACGGCATCAAAGAATACAGTCATATGCCGCTGACAATGGGCTTCCACAACCGTGAGGACATTCCCTTTTATTATGCACTGGCAGATGCTTTTACCGTTTGCGATCAAAACTTTTGCTCGTCCTTAACAGGAACCAATCCCAACAGGCTTTATTTCTGGACAGGCACTGTACGTCCTGAGCAACATGAGAATTCCAGGGCCCATGTGTGGAATGATGATATGGATTACGGCACTTTGAACTGGAAAACCTTCCCTGAACGCCTGGAAGAACATGGCATATCGTGGAAGTGCTATCAGAATGAAGTAGCTATCGATACTGGTTTTGAAGGTGAGGAAGATCCATGGCTGTCAAACTTCCAGGATAATCCGCTGGAGTTTTTCGGGCAATATAATATCCACCTGCATCCTAAGCATATTGAAGCACTGGAAAAGAGATCGACACAGCTACCACAAAAGATTGATGAGCTAGAGAAAAAGATCGCGTCGTTACCGACTGGTGATGCGCATATCGATCATCTTAAACATCAATTGAAAGACCTGCAGGATTACCTGGCAGGTGTAAAGAAAGAAAAAGAATTATACAAAGCCGGTCAATTCGATGCATTATCAGATCATCAAAAAAGCCTGCACCGCAAAGCTTTTGATACGAATGCAAACGATCCAGATCACCGCGAACTGATCACCCTAAAATATAACGACAATGGTACCGAGCGCGAAATGCAGGTTCCAAAAGGCGATGTGCTGCACCAGTTCAGGGATGATGTAAAAAGTGGCAAATTGCCTACTATATCCTGGGTTACCGCACCTGAGCATTTCAGTGATCACCCGAGTTCTGCATGGTATGGTGCCTGGTATGTATCGGAAGTTTTGGACATCCTGACACAAAACCCTGAGGTGTGGAAAAAGACGATCTTCATTTTAGCTTATGATGAAAATGATGGTTATTTTGATCACGTGCCGCCGTTTACAGCCCCGCATTCAGGGAGACCAGAGACCGGAAAAGTCTCGAAAGGTATGGATACCCGCGTTGATTATGTAACGATTGAACAGGAGAAAGACCGCAAAGGTTTCCCTGAGCCGTTTGACCGCGAGTGTTCTATCGGTCTCGGTTTCCGTGTACCATTGGTGATTGCGTCACCGTGGAGCAAAGGCGGTTATGTGAATTCTGAGGTGTTCGATCATACTTCCACCCTGCAATTTTTAGAGCATTTTTTAACCAAAAAAACAGGTAAGAAAATAACAGAAACCAATATCAGCCACTGGCGCAGAACTGTTTGCGGCGATCTGACATCGGTTTTCCGGCCGTATCACGCCGATGAAATTAAAAATCCTGAGTTTGTAAAAAGGAACGAATTTGTTGAAGGCATACACAAAGCACAGTTCAGAAAACTGCCGAACGACTACAAGCTCTTGACTAACGAAGAGATTGCGCAAGCTAATCACGAGCCCCACAGCTCACCTTACTTGCCTAAACAAGAAAAAGGCACCCGCCCGTCATGTGCCATACCGTATGAATTATATGTTAACGGTAAACTGAGCACCGATAAAAAATCATTCAATATAGAATTTACAGCAAGCAAAAAAATTTGGGGAGATAAGACTGTAGGCGCGCCGTTTAACGTTTACGCTCCGGGAAGCTACAAACAAACCAATGGCAAATTCGAAAGCCTGCGTGCATGGGCTTATGGCTTAACCGCCGGCGATACTTTAGCAGATAGCTGGGCTATTGAAGATTTTGAGGATAAAAATTATCACTTAAGAGTGTACGGCCCGAATGGTTTCTATCGCGAGTTTAAAGGCAATGCCGAAGATCCGGCTGTTTACATCAATTTTGATTACCAACGCGCGCTAACCGACAGCAAAAAACTGACGGGTAATGTTACTGTGGAGATTAGCAATCAAACTAGCAAACCGCAAACTATTGAGATAAACGATAACGCATACAAAGCCAATAATCATCAGAAAATAGTTCCGGCATCGGGCAAAGCTTCCATAGTTTTAAACCTGGAAAAAAGCCATCACTGGTACGATTTCAGCGTAAAAACAAGCGGTCACCAGGGCTATGAAAAGCGCTATGCCGGTCACGTTGAAACAGGACAAAGCAGCCATACCGACCCTTTGATGGGCGGCATGATCGCTTAAACGTCTACCTGCTTTCTTTAACAAATTTCGCCCTTCCTACCAGGCTTTTATCTTTATTATCGACAACCGTGAGAATATAAGAGCCGGGTGGAAGGCTGTTAATATTACCCTGCCAGTCCCGCTGTGATGATATTGAGCTCAGCACGTTCAATCCCACACTGTTTGTTATCATAATATGATAGGTCGAATTGGATGTTGAGGTCTGTAATACCGACAGGTTGATCACATTACTAGCAGGGTTAGGGTAAATATTCATTATATCCTTTCCAGGTGTGCCAAAAACTACCGGGACAACATTTGAGTAGGTTACCGCCGAGTTCATATCTTCTTGTTTGAGACGATACAAATTTGTTCCGGTTAAAGGATTGTGATCGATCAGGCTGTATTTTCCCAAATCGGATGATGCGACACTTCCTATCACATTATATGTGGCACCATTATCATTACTCCGCTCAACAGTAAAATTTGTGTAATTCTGCTCGTTCTCCGTCTGCCATACTATCTGTGCAGACGATGGTTGTTTATCAGCAGTAAAGTTTAACAACCGGTAAGCATACGCCGGATTCTCCCGGATAACCAGCTTAAAACGTCCGCTCCCAAAAGTTGTAGAGTCGGTTTGATTGATATCGAACAAATAGGTGTTGTTATGCTTCATATCCACCGAATCATGTTTGTAGGCATCCATTAACCATAGATCATATACCTGTGGTATTTGTGATGCACTAACCATTTGCATTTTATATACGCCGCTGGTCTTCGCAGTTATCTTTAGCGGTATAGATAGAGATGTCTGTTTAGGTAGCTTCATCTGATTGACCGCCATGGCAACGCTATCGCTGGAGAAAGACGATAAACTAACCGCGCCTAAACCCTGCAAATAAGGAGCATCCTCTGTCTGCACAAACTTGTTACTCGCCGTATCGTTGAACCTGATCATTGTCTCATCGTAATTCATACTGTCTTTATTCAGCTTCAACATCAGGAACCGGTTAACCGTCGCTGCAACAGGCTTGCCCATTAGCAATTGGTTTCCCGAAACCTGTGCAGCTGTTTTAGCAGCTTCGGTAAAAACAAGCTGAGGTGAAGTCGCAGTCGCTCTGACAAAGAACCCCAAACCAGACGGAATAATATGCGTCGCGTTGTTTGTACCTGTTCCTCCTGAGCCAACCAGGTATGCACCATAGTTTTTGCTCACCTGGTCAAGGCAGTAGATATATCCATTCAGCCCGGGCCCATAAATGGCCGCTGCGCTGGAAGTACTGCTGAATAAATCCCAGTCAATAGCACTTGGGTAGGGATTGCCTACCAAATTGAATCCTTTTACAGATGCATTCCCGGTAGTGTTGGTAAAGCCCAGGTATTGCGATGTTGGCGTATACCAGTCGGCAACTGTTATGGTGCCCTGGTTTAAAACTCCGCTGGCCTTTAATGTCGCAGCAACCGGCACATAAGTTGTCGTGGTTTCTGTGGCCAGGTTTGCGGCGGCCCTATCCCCCTTGAAAAAGAACAGAAAGCCATTTCCTAACGGGATGCTGAAACTACCTGCATCGCCATCAAACTGGTATAGAGACGACGCCGAGGTAATATTGTTTACCCCCCTGAAACTACTGTTCAAAAATGTAGTATATGCCGGGGCCATATTCTCTCTGAAAAAATAGATAGTAGGGTTGCCCGCCTTATCAAAACCGCCGGGTATCCCTGTGGTACCGGTCAAATAGCAGGTATTGATCAAATAATTGATGCTGTAAATGCCGCTTCCTGCCGCGGTGCTTACCGGAGATGACAGCAAACGATATCCCCGGTAACCTGTGCCTCCCGTTAGGAAACGTTCTGCATATACAGTTCCCGTTATAGAATAGGGTGATGGAATTGCAGGAACTTCCGCGGTTTGAGCCGCATAACTTTTTAATACCATGATCCCGCCCGACGCTACAGCCAGGTTGCCTTTGGTGATCTTCAACTCACGATATATATCCAGTGTATCGCTATTAACGGTAACTGTACCACCTGCAGAGTTGTTTACCTCCATCGTTCCAACATGAGCATAAGCGCCGGCAGTAGTACCATTGTAGCTCTGCGCGGTGCCACTTCCATTCCATGTTATTTTAGAGGCATTATTATTGTTCCAATCAATCTTGCCAGTCCCCTGGTTGTATACATTACACGCCACGTTCAGATTATAGCCATTCAAAGTCAACGTACCTGTACCGCTGAGTGTAATGCCAAAAACGGAAGCATTGGCCCCTAAGGTCAGATTTTTACCTGTTGGAATGATCAGGCTTGCGGTACCATCAAAGGCCGGGGCCTGGTTGGTAACACCCGTTGTTGTATTATCCCAATTATTGGGATCGTTATAAGTTGTTGTTACCCCTTTATAGGTATAAGTTAATGCTCCTGGAATTGTTGCCGCATAAGTTTGATTAATTGCTACCGTACCTCCCGTGGTGAATGTAGTAGGATTACTTTGATTAGCATATTCGGCTTTTATCCAATCCGATGATTTGGCCACATTTGAGATCCTGGCTTCATCAAGTATGCCGTACAGCCAATTACCAGCGTTGAAATCTGACCCAAGATAAATAACATTGCCATTGCCTGATGCAACAGCCCCGGTCATCGACCTATCGAGCACACCGTCTACATAAGTATAAAAAGTATTGTTCGATGCATTGTAAACACCCTGCAAATAATGCCATACCCCGGAGGTTAGCGGAGTTCCGCCGCTGGCGCTCCTATTCAAACTCGCGGCCCCGGTAGCACTTCTTGTTTCTACCTCATCATAAACAGTAGTAGCTGAAGCGCCGTAAAGGCCAAACTTATACCCTCCTGCCGTATAACTATATTGATTGGTGATGATCTTCTGATCGGTATGCCCGGTGAACGAGGTAGGGTTAACCCACGCCGATAAAGTGAACGACCCGGTTATATTATTTGAAGTTGATGTGGTTATGATCTGGCTGGTTGTGCCATTAAACTGGTAGCCGCCGTTAACCTCACCGGTTACCGGCGTCGTATTAGTTTGGGTAGCATTGCGGCCATTGTTTGTTCCGTCGACAATTGCAACCGTAGCCGAACCCTCATTCAAATGATACACTGCCAGGTAATCGCTGGTCCAGGTATTGCCAAAAAATGCCGCGTTATGTGTTACAGTCGGCGCTTTTGATCCGAAATAAAAGTTGATAGTGGTATTGGTTGAATAACTCAGCGTAGGAATATTCACCCACACCAACAGGCTACCTGCGGTTTGATCATATTTTTCCACCTGGTAATTCAGCTCGGTTGATGAACCCGGCAGCGTAAAAGCGAAATCATAATTGGTTCCGTTAGGGTTTTGCACCTTGTCGGCACAGGCATTCCCGATTTTCAAAGAGTTGTCCTGGACATAGATCAGCGCTGGAAAATTAGATAACGAGGTTGTAATTCCCAACGTAGAAGATTTAAGCGTTAAGACTTTACTGAAAGCATAATTGCCATAACTTGTAGCGCTGGCTGACGCGATAACCACGCTTATTGTTGCGCTTGTTGTGCCCTGCGAACCAACAGCGGTTGTATAATAATTAGTAGCTGTTAAAGTATAGGTGCCTGCAGCCAAGGTGCTTGTATTAAGACTTGCTGTATAAGGCGAAGTAACATCCGTAACAGGTGTTAATGTACCCAAAGTGATCACCATCTTATTCACCGTGCCAAGCGAGGGTGCCGTTGCGGTCGCGGTAACTGAAATCACATCACCTACATTGTAATTAGAGCCTGCAGCGGGAGATGTAATTGCAACCGTTTGTGCATCAGCTTTGGCGAAAATTCCAAATAAAAAAAATAACGCAATAAATAAGCTCCTGTAAGGTTTTTCCATTCTGCAATCCATTAAATGCCCATCTAAATCCTGTTCTCACAAAATGCCCGGCTAAGAAGTTTTGCTTTGGGAGCCAGTCGGTTTGACTGTAAAGAATAGTTTAAGGTAATTAAGATTATTAATCTATACGCAATTATAATAAAATAGAATTTATCTTAAAAGAAATTAAGATAATATTATAGTTACATAATTTGTTTTTCATAACAATTATTAACTTTTAGTAAATCATAAAATTTGTGGAGTTCATTCGCCATGTTCGATAATCAGATCGATGAATGAGAAATTACTTATACATTAGTATTTATTAAAACAGTGTATTCTTAACTGATTCACGAGCGACCTATTTTATCAAAAGCAACAGCCTTAAAATGAAAATCTTTCTCTCCATGTTATGCCTGGCATTCATTTATTCAGAAGGCTTTGCACAGCAAAAACCGCAGATCAATAGCCCCGAGTTTTTTGGTGTGCGAACAGGGAAGAATTTCTTCTATACCATCCCCATAAGTGGCTCAAGACCGATGGAGATCGATGCTAAAAATCTGCCTAAAGGGGTAAGCTATGATAAGGCAAAAGGAATTATTTCAGGTAGTCTGACTGAGAAAGGAAAACACCAGATCGAAATAAGTGCCTCAAATAAAAGCGGGTCTGCAAAGAAACAGTTCACAATAGTAGCAGGAGATCAATTAGCCTTAACGCCGCCTATGGGTTGGAGCAGTTGGTATAGCTATGGACGCAAGGCGAAAGAATCCGATATTTTGAAAACCGCTCAACTGATGAAAAAATATGGGCTCGACCAATACGGGTGGAGCATACTGGAAATTGATGATCCATGGACCAATCAGCCAGATGAGAAAGACCCGATTTGGGATCAACTGAACCATAAGGTAAACAAGGACGTCTATCAATATCACGAGGGCCCAAATAATCTGTCCGACAGAAAAGGCACTATTAGGGATGCTAGTGGGAAATTATTGCCAAATCAGCATTATAAAAACATTGAACAAACGGTAAAGCAAATACATGATCTCGGTTTTAAAGTAGGTATTTACAGCTCGCCCGGACCGCTTACTTGTGGCGGCGTTGCCGGCAGCTATGGCCATGAATTGCAGGATGCGCAATATTTTGCCAAAGTTGGTTTTGATTATCTGAAGTACGATTGGTGCAGCTATGGCGTGTTTGCCAAAGACAATTCCGAGGAAGAATTAATGAAGCCCTACACATTAATGGGCAATGCCTTGAAAGAACAGCACAGAGATATTATCTTCTCACTTTGTCAGTATGGTATGGGGGATGTTTGGAAATGGGGGTATAAAACCGGCGGTCAGCTTTGGCGTACCGGCGATGACGTACGCGATAACTGGGCCTCAGTCTATGCGGCATTTAAAAAGCTGGCTGATAAGTCAGAATACGTTCAACCCGGCAGATGGAATGATCCGGATATTCTGCAAGTGGGTGCTGTTGGTGCTGAAAGTCGCGAAGGAAACAGCAATCATTTATCCAAAGAAGAACAGCGTACCGTGATGAGCATGTGGAGTTTGTTAAGCGCGCCATTATTCATTGGTGCCAATGTGGAGCATCTCGATCAGTTCACGTTATCACTATTAACCAATAACGAAGTGATAGCCATTGACCAGGATGCTTTAGGCAAAGCCGCAAACCTTAAACTTACGCTGGATAATAAAGTGGAAGTCTGGACCAAAGAATTATATGACGGACAAATTGCTGTAGGACTACTCAACCCAACGGATACCGAACAAAGCTTTGATTTTCAATTTTCGCCCATCGGAGCAAACGCCGCTTACCAGGTACGTGACCTATGGCAAAAAAAGAATTTGGGCAAGCAATTAAAGAGCCTGCCCTGTAAAATTCCTTCGCATGGGATATTGCTGATCACACTAAAAAAGTAGTGCGGGCCTGACTAACGAAACCAGCTTTTACAACTTTTATTTTCGAAAACGCATTGTTTAACCTGTTTTAAAATCCTGTAGAATTCGTATATTCACAACACAGGCTATGTTAAAGGAAAAAAGTAAAATAAAGTTTAATGCCCTACTGATTGCGGCGTTTTTCTTTGGAGCAGCCTGGCTCAGGTACCCAAAGGACAGAACACCGCAGCATGACCTTTCCCGAACAAAGGTTACTATGTCAAGCAAAGCTGAAGAGATGAACCAGGGAAGAGTAAGCAGTTATTACCGGTTCCAGACCAAACAGACTCAAGCCGCTTTTGTCATTCGCACCCCTGGCGCAAATTTGATGGGAGGCGCTATCGACAGCCTAAAAAATGGCGATTCCCTCGTTATTGAATATAAACACAGGCATGATATCGAATTGCAGGATCCATCTGTAGAAATACCGGTCTATTATGTTGAAAAAGCCGGCAAGGTTTATTTTAACCCTACCACTTTCCAACAGGAAGACAATTTTATAGATTTACGGTGGACATTTGTAGAATCTGCGATCGGCTTCATATTTCTGCTCAACGGGCTCACACGTGTCAAGGCTGTGATCAATTGGCTCATAGTAGCTGCAACCATAATTGGTTTGTTTACTATGCACCATTTTATTGGGTTCTTGCTAAGGTAAAGCTGCCTGTTTGGGCAACTTTATACTTTAGTCCACTCGTCTGTGGTCAGCACATCAGCCTGGCGCGGGAAAACTTTCTCAACCAGTACGCGGTGTACTTCTTCATCGCCATCACCGCAGGCATCAGCCAAAACAGTTAACTGGTAATCTTTATCACTTGCTTCCCGAACGGTCGACAATACTACACCGCTGGTCGCTATGCCGGTTAATACCATGTGGCTAATGCCAAAAGATCGCAGTACTACTTCCAGATCGCTGCCTGCAAAAGCGCTTACACGTCGTTTTGTAACAATTAACTCGCCTTCCTGCGGTGCTACGTCCGGGTGAACAGCCATAAACTCCTGCATGTTGATACCTTCAAACATGGCTTTACCCTGGGAAAAAGTTTTGTTATTTGGACTAATCTCCGGCGCTCCCTGCCTGAAGCCTACAACGACATATATCACGGGTATCTTTTCTGAACGGGCAGCAGCAATTGCTTTAGCTACATTACTCAACACGGTAGTTGCATCCGGCAAGCGCGGAACGATCCCGGCCTGCATATCCATTACTAAAAGAGCTGTCTTGTTTTCCATTTGGGGTATTTTTAATTTCTGCTAAGTTTCAAAACTTTTTGACCAAAAATCAAATTTAGTCAGGAAAATAACGATAAAGTTACACGGGGTTCATAATGCAGGGCCTCTCGCAAAGGACCCTGCGCCGCTACACAAAGTGAAAATAATCTGTCATATAAACATGAATTAATCCATATTTGAAATTAATTCGGCAATGCATCTGATAGGGTGCACCCCTATTGCTGCATCACACCAATAAAACCTATGCGAAACAACATTTACTTTAAATATTTAACGATCGCCTTGCTGCTATTTGCAGGGCTTTTTATGCTGAGTAGTTTCCAGGCCTCGCGCCAGGCGACCAATCCGGGGACCAAAGGCCCTCGTATCGTCAACATTGTCAATTTTATTCGCTTATTGGAGCCAAGGGATTCTGCAATTACAGAAGATGTGCTTTATCAAACTGTAGTTAAACAAGTGGACTTAATGAAGAAATATCATTTACGGGGTACGTTTCTTTTACAGTATGATGCCCTGCTCGATTCCAGGTATCAAAAGCTTCTGAAAAGTCTTCCGCGCAACTCGTTCGAAATTGGTGCATGGTGGGAAATACCACAACCCTTGGTAGAAAACGCCGGGTTAAAATGGCGCGGACGTTATCCCTGGGACTGGCGCGCAAACATAGGTTTCTCCACCGGCTACACTCCCCGTGAACGTGAGCAGCTTGCCGATGTATATATGCGGGATTTTAAGAAAATATTCGGCTATTATCCCAAATCAGTAGCGTCATGGTTTATTGATGCCCATACCCTGAATTACCTTTATCAAAAATATCATATTGTGGTGTCCGCCAATTGTAAGGACCAGTATGGCACCGATGGCTATACACTCTGGGGCGGTTATTGGAACCAGGCCTATTATCCAAGCAAAGTCAACGCTTATATGCCTGCTCAAAATGAAGCCAACCAAATACCGGTGCCTATTTTCAGGATGCTGGGCAGTGATCCAATCCGGCAGTATGATGAGGGGCTGGGGCACCAGCGTCAAGGCGTGATCACATTGGAACCGGTGTATCCTCATGCGGGTGGAGATTCAACCTGGGTGAACTGGTTTTTCAAACAATTTGTAAACGGCGCTGCTTTAAGTTTTTCTTATACGCAAGCCGGACAGGAAAATTCGTTTACATGGCCTGCCATGGCAAAGGGATTGGAGTTGCAATTCCCGTTAATAAAAAAGCTGAGCGATCAGAAAAAGATCAGGGTAGAAACGCTGGCTGAATCGGGGCAATGGTTTAAGGATCAGTATAAAGTAACGCCTTCAACCGCAGTGACTGCTACCGAAGATATGCCGGGCGGCAACGCCCGAACAGTTTGGTTCGACAGCCGCTTTTACCGGGCAAACCTGTTATGGGAGAACGGTACACTAAGATTCAGGGACATTCATTTATTTAATGAGAAACTGCGCTCGAAATATGAGACTGAAGTAGCCACCTCCAACGAATGTACGTTCTTCACCTTGCCCGCGGTAGATGGCTATTTATGGAGCACACCGGATAAATTCGCTGGACTGAAATTTAAGGTGACATTGAACGGCAAAGAACAATTATTAGAAGGCGGCGATCCGAAGGTTACTGAATCATTACCCGGAAAGTTATTGATAAAATGGCCGCTGAAAACGATTAAAGGATCATTGGAAATTGTTTTTACGGAGAAGCAGGTTAAGATAAGTTTGAGTGGCAATCAACAGGCTAAATGGCTGCTGGATCTGGAAACTGCAGATAAAGCGGAACTACCATTTACCGGGATAACTTCAAATAAAGTTTCGGCACAATTTGAAAGGATGAAATATGCGATAACAGCTGTAAAAGGAACTTTTGCTGACCCAGAGAACAACCATCGTTTCCGTATTATTCCATCACAAAACCTGATATTACTTGATCTATAAATTAAATACCATTTACTCATGCCCGCCATGTTTATAAAAAGAATAATTACCATCGTTTTGATCTCAGCAGCCTCGCTGGCCTTCTCAAAAGAGTTGAAAGCTACTAATGTGATTATTGCTCCAAAGAAGCAGTCTGTCACCATCAATAGCCATAAGCTTAGCTTGACACTAGATTATGGAAAAGGAGCGCGTATTAGTTCCTTAATTGTAAATGGTCAGAAGGTGATCAGCAATGATGATGGCATTTTCACCTCCGTGAAAGTGGGCGCGGAAACTTATTCTTCACTTCAGTTAAAATCCCGCCTGTTACTGGTTAAAGGCAAAAACAGTGTTCGGATCAACGGCATTAAATATGGCGATGCTAAGTTGACGATAACAGAGAACTGGGTGTTTGATACCAGCGGACCATCTGTTAAATGGACGATCGAACGCACCCTATCGCAACCCGCAAAGGCAGATGAAACTGCATCACCTGTTTTCAATTTTGATAACATCAACACCTGGGAAGGTGCTTACCAGGGCTACGGTGGGCTGGCCTGGTTCTATCTTTTTAACGAGAAGCTATGCACCTACGGGGTTCATAGCCGTTCATCAAGTTTCTGGAACAGCAAAACAGGTAACGGCTTAAGCATTACGGTTGCAGCGCCGGGCAAACAGGTGGCTATGAAATATACGCGGACCAACGACGATAAACTTGCTTATACCGTTAGCGTGGGTGATAAAGAGTTTATCCCGAAATCAGATACCGGAACCAACCGCAGGCGATTTATCAGGGGGCACACAGATGTATGGTCGGCGCAAACATTGGCGGCAGGCAAGAGCACCCAGACACTAACGCTTAGTTATTTTGATGTCAATGAACGCTATGGACGTGGGAATTTTAAAGGAATCGATGGTACAGAGGTAAGCAACGTACTGAATACGATTGCCCGCATCGGTGTGATCGATTCGCTGCATTTTGGAGGTAACAGTTGGCACACGCCTTATGGGCCTATCTGCCTGCATGAGCAATACATAGCGCAATTGGGTTTGGCTATAAACGACCCTCAATATTTAAGAGGCTATCAAAGCTGCCTTGATTTTTACCGCGACCATGCTATAAAACCCGACGGTCGCGTTTACCCTCGTTGGGCCTATACCAATGAGGATGCGATGCCCGGTAAGTTCAACAAATATGGATTTTACGAAGCGCAATGGGGTATCCTGATGGATTCGAACCCGGACTTTGTGACCAACGTATCCGAATTATATGATATGAATGGCGACTTGCGTTGGGTAAAAACGCATCAGCTTGCCTGCGAAAAAGCACTCGACTGGATCCTGAAACGGGACAATAATAACAATGGCCTGGTAGAGATGATGACGGATAACCAATCGGAGAAAAAAAGCAGCGACTGGATCGATATTATCTGGGCATCATACGAAAATGCTTTTGTAAATGCCAAGCTATATCATGCACTGGTAAAATGGGCGGCTATCGAGCATCAGTTAAATAATCCTACTAAAGCTAAATACTACGAAGACTTTGCTGCCAAACTCAAAACCAGCTTTAACAAACCGGTTACCGAAGGTGGTTTCTGGGATGAAGAAAAGAAGTGCTATGTGCACTGGCGCGATAAAGACGGCAGCGTACATGGCCGCAACATGGTTACCCCGGTAAACTTTATGGCGATTGCTTATGGGATTTGTGATAATGCAGATCGCAAGCAAATCATCCTGGATGCTATTGAAAAACAAATGGAGCAGGAGAAACTATTTTTCTGGCCGATATGCATGACACCCTACGAAAAGGGCGAAGGAAATGACTGGCAGTGGCCTTTTCCAAATTATGAAAATGGCGACCTGTTTTTATCCTGGGGCTCTATAGGCGTAAAAGCTTATGCAAGCTATGATCCGGCACTGGCATTAAAATATGTAAAGAACGTGCTTCATCAATACAGCAAAGATGGCCTGGCTTTTCAACGCTACGGTCGTTTGAAACAAGATGGGTTGGGTGATGATATTTTATCAGGAAACAGTCTCGCAATTGTGGGGTTATACCAGGCCATTTACGGTATCAACCCAATGTATAATCGCCTTTACCTGGAGCCGCATCTCTCATCTGAGTTAGACGGCACAGAGTTGAATTATAATTTCAGAGGTCAGCGTTTGAATATTTCTCTTGATAACGATAAGTATGCGGTATCAAACAAAGTATTTAAAGTAGTATCGCCACGAAGCTTCGGTTTTTATGCTACTAAAGGACAGTTATCCTATTTCGACAGAAACAGCACTAAAGCATCATTGCAAATCACATCTGCTCAACCGTTGACTATCGAAATTAAAAACTGGGATCATCATAAGGTTGAATTCTCAGCAACTACCACCAAGGCCTCTGCACAGCCGGTATCTTACCTGGTGCGTCAATTACAGGCAGATACTTATTATTCAGTTAGTACAGATGGTACGGATGCTAAGAAGGTCAAAAGCGATAAAAACGGGGATATTTTGTTGGCTAACCAAGCAGGTTCGAATACGATTACCTTAGAGCGTAATTAAACACTTATCAACGCAGGGTTCCCTTTGGGAGACCCTGCTAAGACGTTCGAATAGTTTACAAATTAGCCTTGAATACCTTTTCAATTGCATCATTTTCAAAGTTTCCGGCATAAATAACCTTGTCATTTTTTGTTATCACCACAGTGGGATAACCCCTGCTTTCAACGCCAAGCTTTTGTGCCAGCGTCCTCCCGTCATAAAGCATTTTATAACCTGGCTTTTCACGTTTATAAAAGAATTCTACGTCACTCATGGGATCGAATGCATTGATACTCACAATTTGTACCTGCTTACCGTAATTGTTTTGCAAAGTCTTCAGGTGCGCGAACGACTCCATGCAATAGCCACAGTTTTTTATCCAGAAGTCAAGCAATACAAGTTTTCCTTTTAAACTGTCACTTCTAAATATGTGTGTAGTAGACTGACTACTGTACTCCGGTAGGTTCCAATTATCAAGTATATCGCCAACAGCTATAAGACGCTTCGAGGCTTCCTTTTCTTTAGGTTTATAATCCTTTAAATAAGATGTAAACTGCCATGTTGATTGTTTAGGCCTGGTCGGTTTAGTATCAATTGCTGTAAAAGTAACCCGGGTAAAATCTTTAGCGTTTATATTATTCCTTTGGATCACCTCCAACGGCATCCCTGTAGCCATGTCTACAATCAATGTATAGTAAATTTCTATAGGCTGACTAAAAGAGCTCAATCCTGTTGGATATTCGATCGTCTTACTTTTCATAGACAGTTTCAGCAACTTAAAGTATTTATTGCCGATGGAGGTATCTCCGGCTTGTTTCTTTATTGAATCGTCTGAAAGAATGCCCGGAAGAGAATTTCTTAAAGTTGGTATGGCATTGTACAAGTACGACAGCCTGGTAAACATTTGCTGCGAAGGATGCGGCGTCAATTCATACGTTCTTTTGTTGTGATCGAGCAAAAAATATTCGTTGCCATTGAAAAACTGTGAAACATCTTTAGAAATAAATTGAAATCCGGATATACTTTTCCCATTAAACTCCAGGTAGCATTCTGACTCACTTTTTGAGAAATAATTGTCTTTAAAGTAATTAAGCTCCCGCTTATAGTGATATTTCAAACTTTGTAAAGAGGCTAGTTTTGACGAAACCTTATTTAATATATAGTTCGCATCCTGTGCGAATGAAATTTGAGCGATTGTCAAACCAATAAGACTTGTAAATAATAACTTGATCGTTTTCATTGATTTACTGTTGAATTGCTCAAACATAAATCTTAAACATGCTCATCCATAAAGGAATTAGACCAGAAGCCTTATAAATTAGACTATTGCCGCCGGTCGAAAAAAAGAGGCATTTAGTCGAAAATAGGTTTTCCCAATAAGTTTAATAGCCGGTAATATTTTACATTGCGGTATGCAATGGTATAGTGGGAAACAACCGTGGAAATATCTTTTTATCGAGGTAATATTCTTTGTGGTATTATTCTATTTATTCCCGATACTTTCCTACTTCGACTATAATTTCATCGAACTTCATCAGGTGAGAATAATACCGCCTGAGCTTTTATCTCTCCTATATTATGGCATTTTCAATGTTTTAGCTTCGGTTATTTATTATAAGCTCATACAGCGTTACCTTTTTAACCACCGTTTTGCCACGTTTGCCCTGATCACGATACTTTACCTGGTAGCCTATCATTTTTATCGCAGTGGGATTTACTATGTCACTGCCCATGCTCATTTTTTGCCTGAAAGTCTACAAAATGAGGCCGCCCGCTGGTACAATGCACATAACCGTGTCAATTTCAGCATAGTTTATATGTGTACCGAATTGTTGTGCATCATTGCCCTGGCTTATTTTATCCGGTCGATGAAGCAGGAAGAGCAGGTAAAAACGCTTAAGGAACAGCAGCTTATTTCCGAACTCAACTATCTGAAAGCGCAACTTCACCCCCATTTCTTTTTTAATACCATCAATAACATTTACTCGCTGGCTCTAAAGCAGTCAGCCGATACTGCGCCAATGGTGGCTCATTTGGGTGAGATGATGCGTTATATTTTATATGAGGCCGATCAGAAAACGGTTTTATTGAGCCGGGAAGTCAGCTTCATAAAAAACTATATCGCTGTTGAGCAATTGCGTCATAAAGACAAAAAGATTGAATTTGATATACAAGGAATTATAGGCGACAAACACATTGAACCGTTGCTGTTGCTTCCCTTTATTGAGAATGCATTTAAGCATGGCTTAGAGCAAGAAACCGGCGCGGGGTTCGTCAACATAGTACTTTGTATTGGCGAAAATGATCTGACAATGGAAATTGTTAACAGTAAACCGGCGGAGCAGGAATCATCTTTCAGGGGTCTTGGGTTGCAGAATGTGTTAAAGCGTTTAATTATTTTGTACCCGGATAACCACCAGCTTAATATCAACGACGAAGCTGATAAATACTATGTTTCACTAACCTTACAAATGCCATGATCCGGTGTATTATAGTTGATGATGAGCCGCTTGCACAGGAGGTGCTTGAGAATTATATCAGCCGCAATAAGGAGCTCACCCTAATCAAAAAATGTAGTAATGCACTGGAAGCATTTGATATTTTACATTCTGCAAAGGTTGATGTAATGCTTTTGGACATCAAAATGCCGGGAATTAATGGGTTAGATTTTGTCCGTTCCCTTAAAAATCCGCCCGATGTGATATTCACTACTGCATTTGCAGATCATGCCGTAACTGGGTTCGAATTAGAAGCTGTTGATTACCTGCTGAAACCCATCACTTACGAACGATTTGAAAAAGCAATCAGCAGGGTCCTTAGGACCTATCAAACCGAACCAGCCGAACAAAAGAACTACACTTATTTTAAAGTGTCGGGCAGGCTAATCAAAGTTTTTCATAACGATCTGATGTACGCCCGGGCTGTAAAAGATTACATCTCCTTATGCACCACCAATGGTAATTACCTCACGCACATGACTATGAAATACCTCAGTGAGCTATTACCTGCTGAGACCTTTATCAGGATACATCGTTCCTATATCATCAATAAAAATGTCGTGGAGCTTATTGATAAGGGAACCGTAAAAATAAAAGGAGAATTGATCCCGATAGGAGAAAATTACCGGCAAAATCAGTTGCTTATTAAATAGCTGTAGTTTATTACAATATAGATTTTAGCAACCAAACTGCCTTAAATGATGGTCGCTATGCTTATAAGCCATATAACCCACCTGTTCCAAAGTCATTTTACCGAAGAACGGATGTGCGATACCGTCGTGAGTAAATTTGCCATGGTCTTGCAGCAGTTTGATCCATTTTTCCTTTTCGGCCTTTACATTACCATCATTTGTGGTGATCTTAAATTCAGGCGACGTTGGCGTGTTACGCCTAAGTGGCGCTTCATCTTTTAACATGCCGCGCAATGCCATCTTTCCGAATACCCGTCCTATAAATGCTTGTTTAAATTTTTGTCTGCCAGATATCAACTCCTCCCACGCGGTGCAATGCCTCAGCATTTGCGAAACGTTCATTTTACCCCATTGGGCCTGACTGCTTTCGTTTAAATTACCTATCCTGCTGATGAGTTCGTCCCGGGTTGCTTTATCGAGGGTGGTTTTCATATCCGTGGGGTTATAATCGGTTATCAAATATAAATTTCTGAAGCGATTAATTCACAAAATATCAAATTACTCATTATCAGCATGATACAACTTGACAAAAACTTGAATAGAAAATATAGCACCAACTTTTTAAGCTACACTTAAATTTGAGATAATGAAACGAAAAGTAATACTAATCATGCTGTTGGCAGCGGTGTGCCGGACATTCGTTTTTGCGCAGACTATTGATCGCCAGGTAATACGCGATTCTATTTATTCAAATATTCTCAAAGAGGAAAGGGTGCTGCTAATTGCATTACCGGACGGTTATTCTTCTGCGACAGGACCGAAAACAAGCGTGATCTATGTAACCGATGGACAATGGAATGCGGTTGGCACTGCTAACATCACAAATTTCCTGCAGTCACAGCAGTTTATCCCCCCGCATATCATTGTTGGTATCGATGATTCGCCAAAGGGTAAGGGTAACATGCGGTACCGCGATCTGACCCCGACGCGTAATCCATCGGAAAAAACACCAACCGCTGACGGCGGAAGCGGCGGAGCTCCGGCTTTTCTTGATTTTATCACGAAAGAGCTTATGCCCTATATCAACCAAAAATATGTTAACAATGGCAAGAACACTCTATTTGGGCACTCATTGGGCGGCCTCTTTGGGATGTATGCCCTACTTCAGCAACCTCAAGCCTTTGATGGATATATACTTGCTGACCCCAGCCTTTGGTGGAATAATTATGAGCTTCAGAAAATTGCGCGGGAAAAGCTGGCTAACCTGGCAGGCGGCCCTAAATGCTTGTTCATAACAGGTCGAAGCGGGACTCCATATAGGGGCATGGGAGTTATGGGTATTGACTCCGCGTTAAATGAGCGTGCCCCGGGAAATTTGCGGTGGAAATCTGCGTCCTACAGCGACGAAGTACACAACTCTATGGCGTTTCGTACCATGTACGACGGTTTGAAATTTGTTTACTGGGGTTATTATTCAAGCAATAATTTATGGTTTGGGCCTGGAAGCGGCTTCCTTTTAAAAGATCAGCCGATCACCGTTCATTGGATGAACGATAACTTTTCAGACATTTATTATACCACAGACGGGACTACGCCTACCAGGGCTTCGACATCGGTAAAAACCGATACACTTTGTGTGAACGCCGGAACAAAACTTACACTAAGGGCGATATGCAACCAGGAAGACCTTAGCCGCACTATCAGCGGTAACTTCAGTCTGTCAGATGTATTCCCGACAGTTGCTCTCCCTAAATCTGCTAAACCCGGAGGTTTACGATATGATTATTACCTGCTTAAAGACGCTAATAACCTGGCCCATGCGAAGCCAGTAAGATCCGGCATAGCTGATTCGACCTTTCAGTTGGGTCAATTACCAAATCCTGAAAAATATATTTGTGTTATCAGTGGTTTTATCAATTTCCCTGAGTCCGGGTACTACTTCATCGGTAACAATAGCTGGGGTGCATCTAAATTATATATTGGTAAACAATTAATCATTGATCAACCCGATGCAGGTCACCCGGACATGCAGAGTTGTGTTGTGCCTGTATCCAAAGGCTTCTACCCGATAAGGATAGAACATATCCTGCGGCAAGGCGAACAGAAACAAGAGCTTTATTATATCGCGCCAAAAGGTGTAGCAAATGGCGGCAACCCGGAACTTATTCCATGGAAAGTAATGTATGGGAAAATGTAACCAAGACTGATACTTGAGTATGGTTTTTATATTAACAGGTTTAAAAATATCGCTTCATAAATAGTTCGAAAGCGAACAGGCTCCTGTTCGCTTTTATTACATAACCATCCTCAAAAACTACTTAACATATTAATAATCAACATATTGAAAGACTGGAACAATGATTGATGAACCTATTACGCTTGAGTTCCCACTTTCTTCATATCGACATTTATAACCTTGCCTCACAGGCAACCCTTTTCTCGGGCTTTACAGTCGCGTTACTTTTAGGATTTGCTAAAAGGGCAGACCGAACAGTCAATCTGTTTTTGGGTTTGGCTTTAGTTGCGATCATATTGAAAACCGGCGGACTTACGCCACTACTATTACCAGCACTGGGGCCGCTAATATATTTTTATGTACGACAACTGATAACTCCTGAGCAGCAGTTCCGCTGGAAAGATATACTGCATTTTTGCCCTTTGCTTGTGGAGTTTTGTATGCCGGTCTGGCTGGTATTAATTCTGGTCATCATTTACTTATACCTGTCGCACAGGTTGATACAGAAATTTTATGATAGATTGAAACCTGTGCTGATGGACAGGCCTCGATTTGCTTTCCGGCGGCTGGATAAAACACTGATGCTGCTCGGTACATTATGCCTGCTATGGCTATTTAATGACATCTTCACTTTTGCTGTAGCTTTTGTACTGATCGGGATGGCTGCGATAGAAATTCTGAAACCGAATGACAGCATCCGGATGACCATGCCGGTAACGGATCGGGCGGACGCAAGAGAGAAAGGCCGGAGGCTAAAAGAAGCAGTTGCCGCAAACCGTCTATACGAGGATGCCGAACTGACTTTAACTACTTTGGCTATAAAACTCTCGATCCATCCGCAAGATCTGTCCCGCATCATTAATGTAGGGCTGGAAAAGAACTTCAATGATTTTATAAATGAATTCCGGGTTCGGGAGATTACCCGGAAAATGCAGGACCCGGCTTATGACAAGCTGACGTTGCTGGGCATCGCCTATGAGTCGGGTTTTAATTCCCAAAGAACTTTTAACAGGGCATTTAAAGAGATGACCGGCAAAACACCTTTGGAGTATAAAAACATCCTGAAAGAGTTGCCAAATAATAATTTGGCCAACCCGCCACGCATACGGCCGGTAATATTGCGTTCGGAAAGTCCACCTAATTGGGCTCCTGAAAAATCAACACGCAATATCATGATACGGAATTATTTAAAGATCGCCTGGCGCAATATTCTTGGTAGTAAGGCTTACAGCACTCTCAATATTGTTGGTCTGGCTACGGGCATGGCCGTCGCCCTGCTTATTGGTCTCTGGGTATATGATCAGTATTCGTACGACCGCTTCCTGCCGGCATACGAGCAGGCCTATTCGGTTAAAGTTAACTACACCAATTCGCACGATGGTACGCATACACAGAACTACCTGCCCATCCCACTGGTCGACGTATTAAAAAATAATGTTCCGGGCATCAAATATGTTGCTGTAGCCGACCTGGCCGATTTTCCGGCACGCGACTTCCTTGTGGGAAACAAAAAGTTATTGGTTAATGGCGGCACGGTAGCCCCTGATTTCCTGAAAATATTTCAATACTCTTTGGTGAAGGGTGATGCGAATAATGTCCTGAAAGATCCTTTTTCTATCGTGGTCGATGAATCGACTGCGAAATCCTTATTTAGCGATGATGATCCGATAGGTAAAACTATCAAGATTGATAACCAGCATGATGTGAAAGTTACCGGTGTTATGAAGGACTTCCCATCCAACTCCACATTTCAATTTCATTTCCTGATGCCTTTCAGTTATGCTGAACAAACCGAAAACTTTATAAAAAATGCCCGTACCAGTTGGGATAATAATTCATTCGACATTTTTGTAGGTCTGCAACCAGGCGTTACAAACACCCAGGTTGCTGCAAAAATCAAAAACTTGATCGCCGAAAACAACCCGTTATCACGCTCTTATAAACCCGAGGTATTTCTTTACCCGTTGAAAAATTGGCATTTATATTCAGATTTTAAAGACGGGAAAGCTGCGGGTGGCTTTATCAGTTATGTACGGATGTTCAGCATTATTGGCGGACTTGTGTTGTTGATCGCTTGTGTCAATTTTGTAAATCTTTCAACCGCCCGGTCCGAAAAGCGGGCGCGGGAAGTTGGTGTTCGTAAAGCAATAGGCTCGCTGCGTGGCGACCTGATCTTCCAGTTTCTGACCGAGTCTATCCTGATAACATTGATAGCCTTCTTATTGTCTGTTGGATTGGTACAATTGGCGCTGCCTTATTTCAATACTCTTACTACCAATTCGGTACACATTCCTTATGGGAATGTCTTTTTCTGGTGTATCATGATTAGTTATGTACTCATCACAGGATTATTGGCCGGAGCACGGCCAGCATTTTATCTTTCCGCATTTAACCCCGTAAAGGTTTTAAAGGGCAATATCCGGATCGGTAAGGCAGCTACCTTACCGAGAAAAATATTGGTCGTAGTGCAGTTCACTTGCTCCGTTGCTTTTATTATCAGCACGGTGATCATCTACCAGCAAATTCAGTATGCCAAAAATCGCCCTACAGGTTATAGTGCAGACAGGTTGGTGTCAACCTTTATGACCAAAGACCTGGCAGATCATTACGATGCCTTTAAAATTGACCTGATGGCGAGTGGCATGGTGCAGAGCGTTACCAAAGCATCGAGCCCGGTTACCAGTATTGGCTGGCATACAGGCATAGAACAATGGCCGGGGCAAAATGCTGGCGACCAAAAAATAAATGTTGGCGCCATCATTATCGACGACAATTATTTTAAGACAGTTGGAATGCGGCTAATCGATGGGCATAATTTTTCTGACAACCTGAATGCCGATGCAAATAACATCATAGTGAACGAGTCTGCCGTTAAACGTATGGGGTTGAAGGAGCCAATAAATCAGATCATTACCTGCAATGGTATCGACGGGCGATCGAGGATCATAGGAGTTGTGAAGGATGCGCTGATGGAATCTCCGTTTACGCCTGTTGAACCATTGGTATTTACGCATAAACAGTTCGCAAGCCAGGTAATTTACCGTTTGTCACCCGGCGTAAATCCACATGATGCGATTGAGAAGATCGGTAAGATTTTCGATAAATATAACCCGGCTTATCCTTTCTCCTATTCATTTGTGAATGAAGCATATAACCAGAAATTTAACCTGGAAACATTGGTAGGCAAGCTTGCAGGGATTTTTGCGGGACTGGCCATTTTTGTATCCTGCCTGGGATTGTTTGGCTTAGCTGCATACGTTGCCGAACAGCGCACCAAAGAAATAGGTATCCGCAAAGTATTGGGTGCATCGGTAGGGCAGGTATGGGTATTATTATCAGGTGATTTTATTTTATTGGTGACCATAAGCTGCGTGATCGCTTCACCAATAGCACTGTATTTTCTGAGCAACTGGCTGCAAAAGTATGATTACCGCATAAGCATAGGGCCGGGTGTATTTGTAATATCCGCTATCATGGCGATTATATTTACGGTGATCACCATCAGCTTCCAGGCTGTAAAGGCGGCGCTTGCAAATCCGGTAAAGAGCTTAAGGAGCGAGTAAGCAAGGTTCCGCACGACGCAGGGTCCCCTTTGGGAGACCCTGCTGAGACAGTGATGATATTACTTTATTACATTACTTAGTGAACTGTACAAGCAGATTGATCAGATCCGACTTATCCTCCAAATACTTATTGCATAAAAATACACCTCCCATTCCGGTAGCGGGATTGAAAAATAGAAAAGTACTAACGCCCGGATCATCACCATCGTGACCGATAGTGCCATTGGTATATAGGTTCCAGAAAATGCCTTTGTTTCGATTAACCAGGCTGATACCAGCTGGTGGATTTTCTTTAGAGAATTGTGGAGTGAACATCACTTTATAAGATGAGCTCTTTAAAAGTCTTTCATCGCCATGGTAACCTTTTATTAATGCCATTAGATATTTACTGAGATCGATAGCAGTTGTTCTGAGGCCACCATCGGGATAAGTGATCCAATGGTAATAAGGAAATGCAGCCTGCCGATTGTAGTATGGACGAGCATACTGGTTTAATTTGTTCGCGTCGAGTGTCCACCCTGAATTATTCATCTTCAGGGGTTGCAAAATATACTTGGTTGTAAAATCGGCATAAGACATACCCGATTTCAATTCAATCAAATATGCCGCTAAAGCTGACCCTATATTGCTATACCTTGAAGTGCCACCGGGCTTACCTTGCCCAAAATTATCCTTGCTGTAATATTTGCCGTTAGCAGAAAGGTAATTGTAGAAAAAATCTTTAAGAGAACTATCGGGTATCTTGTTGTTATAGCCCAAACCTTTTAATAACTTATATGCGCTGGTATCGTAAGGAGAAAAATTTTCGTCAAACTGGTAAGTATCCGGGAACAACGCCGGGTTATCGATGATACCGGAGCTATGATTGGTGAGTTCCCTTATCGTGATATGTCCCTCAGGATAATTTGGATTAACAACTTTAAAAGGGAGTATGGTATTGATATCTGTTTCCAGGTTAAAATAACCTAATTCAATAGCTTTCATCACCGCTATAGCGCAGAATGTTTTACTTACTGAGCCTATATTTTGGATAGTAGTCGACGTATAATTCCTTTTTGCAGCGATATCGGCGTACCCAAGATTATTTTCGTAAATGATCTTTTGAGAATTCACCAGGACGACGGACAAACCGGGCAGGCTGTCCTTATCAAAAACTTGTTGCAGGGATTTTGTCAGCGTATCAAATTTAGTTTGACTGAAAGCGGAATAACTTGTAAAGGTTAACAGTAAACAAAGGGTGACGATCAACTTGTTTTTGGGCATAGGATGTAGTTATTTGATTGAGCCAAAGCTAAACAGAAGCAAATCATCAGTATTGTAAAAAATCGAAATGCCCGTTAATTGGCAGTAAGTAGTCTTCTTTACTGAAAGACGATGGCACGTCGGAAAGAATTCGCTGATAAGATTTGATGAAATGCGACTGGTCATAAAAACCATGCCTGTAAGCTAGCGAACTTAAATTTTCGTTCCCGCTATAATTGCTCAGATCATCAACCAACCACCTAAGCTTCAAAATACGCTGGATCTCTTTAGGTGCAAGACCTATCAGTTCTTTAAACTTTTGCTCCACCCTGCGTTGGGAGTAGCCCGAAGCAGCGGCGATGTCGGCGATGCTGGTTGTCGAGGGGATTAACACATTCATCTGAAGCTGGCTGAATGCCCATCTGGTGAAATTGTAATCGACGCTCGCATCTATATAGGTTTCTAAAACTTTATAAAACTCCGGGATCAGAATGTTCTCGTCGGCAAAGTTGATACCTGTAAGTCTTTGATATAGGTCTGCATTCAAATGCTGCAGACTCAATACGTTGTTCACCAGTTCGTTCATCGGGACTTTGGTTATCATTAAAGGCAGCCAGGGCTTTACCTGCGCCATGATTGCCCTTGTACCTGGCTTTACTGAAATTCCTGCCCGCTTTGTTATCTGCCCGGACAGGTGAATACCTGCCGGTATATCAATTACTCTATCACCAAAATCTATAGACAAACCGTTACCGCTAATAAAGGCGATAGTGCAACAGCCATTCGGTAATGCATATCTGGGGACAGTAGAAAAGGGATTGTGACTATTGTTGAGTATCCAGAATTTTTGGATGAATGTATTAAAATGCCCTGCTGCCGCTATCTCTTTATAAAATACATCCATGCTTAAAGTCTTTTATACAAATAAACGTGTTTTTGCTATTGTAACAAGGATTTTGCGTAATGCGCTGTAAGTTAATATTTAGCGTGCAAGGTTAATATAAACATCACCTGCCACTAACATTATGTTTATGCGAATAGGTGTTTTTTGTGGAAGTAAAGACGATTAAATGTAAAAACTTATACCATCATGAAAAACAAGTATGGCTTATTAAAAACCGCTGCCATTGCAAGCGGTGTGCTGTTCTTCAGTCTGTACCTGGCGGGCTGCAAAAAAGACGGCAAAACAACATCTTCTTCAGGCATTAACAAGGTAAACCACGTGGTGGTTATCTACCTTGAAAACCACAGCTTCGACAACCTGTACGGTCAGTTCCAGGGTGCTAATGGCTTATCAAATGCAACTCCTGGTAATACAACCCAGGTAGATGCAACTGGCGCAGCTTATACTTATCTGCCTGCAATTCCGGGCACGCCAATGTTCCCGACCACGCTTACAAACACCTATTTCAATATCGACCAGTATGTTCCTAATGACGTGATCACCCAGGACGTATTGCACCGATATTACCAGGAGCAAATGCAGATTGACGGCGGCAAAATGGATAAATATGCTTTGTATAACAGCAACTCTGCCGGTTTATCTCAGGGTTATTACAAAACCAGCTTATTGCCATTACTGCCAATGGCGCAGAAATATGTTTTGTGCGATAACTTCTTCCATAGCGCTTTCGGCGGTTCATTCTTAAACCACATGTGGCTGATCGCTGCAGCAAGTCCTACATTCCCGAATGCACCTTCAAGCATTGTTGCGCAAGTTGATGGTTCTGGTAATGTAACCAAAGACGGCCAGGTTACTCCTGACGGGTTTGTGGTGAACACCAGCTATACTGTAAACGCGCCGCACCCTGCCAGCGCTGCTGCCAACGTTTTGGTTCCTAATCAAACTATACCAACTATTGGTGACCGATTAAGCGAGAAAAACGTAACCTGGGCATGGTACTCAGGCGGCTGGGATAATGCATTGGCTGGTAATCCTGATCCAACATTCCAGTTTCACCACCAGCCATTTGCTTATTTTGCCAACTATGCTGATGGTAAACAAGCAAAAACAGATCACCTGAAAGATGAAACTGTATTTATAGCTGCCGCTAAAGCCGGTACACTTCCTGCCGTATCATTTGTAAAACCTTTGGGTATCGATAACGAGCACCCGGGTTACTCTGACGTAGCAAATGGTGAATCACACGCATTGGAACTGATCAATGATGTATTGAACGGTCCGAATGGTAAAGACGCAGTGATCGTTGTTACTTATGATGAGAACGGTGGTTTCTGAGATCACGTAGCTCCGCCGACTATCGATGCGAAATGGGGGCCCGGTACCCGTGTACCAGCCATCATCATATCTCCGTTTGCAAAATCAAGCTATGTTGACCACACCCAATACGAAACTGTAAGTATCCTTTCATTCATCGAAAAAAGATGGGGCCTGCAGCCATTGACAACCCGCGACAAAAACGCTAACCCATTGTCAAATGCATTCAACTTTTAACTACTAAACGTAAAGTTTAAGGGGGCAATCAAGCGGTTGCTCCCTTTACTTTTTTAATGAGATATCTGCTTAATGAAAAAATTTGTTTTTATATCGGTAACACTGTTCACCCTCACGAGCTATTTGTTTTTTTCGTGCAAGCAAATACAGGTGGCTCCCGAAAAGGTCATAGCGCAAACATTGGTATTGCAGGTGGATAGTTTTGCGGCTGCTAAAGACAAATTACTTACTGCTGTTGAAACTAATAAAGACGAAAAACAACTACAGCAATTATTTATACAAACCCGCTTGTCCTTTAAAAAATTTGAATGGGCTGCCGAATATTTCTCCCCGGTAATAACCAGATTTGTAAACGGGCCGCCGGTACAGGAAATTGAGATGCAGGATGGACAGGTGTTTGAACCCGCCGGATTACAGGTTATCGAAACATACCTTTTCCCTAAATACGATGTCTCCAAAAAATCAGAACTGATAAGGCAGCTTAAATTGCTGCAAAAGGGCTGCGACAAGTACAATACCTATTTCGTCAACATCGGCATTTTTGACTGGCAAATATTTGATGCCACCAAGCAGGAAGTGTTCAGGATATTATCTTTAGGAATAGTCGGTTTTGATAACCCGCTTACTCTAAAAGCCTCTGAGGAAAGTTCTGTCTCACTTGAAAGCATGCAAAAGGTTTTAAGTTATTACACGGGCGATAGCGATACTCAAAATCTGTTAGGGAAGATCAATGCAGCAGACCGATACCTAGAGCATAATGCTGACTTTAATTCTTTCAACCGGGCGGAATTTATTACCCGTTATGGTAACCCCATCAGCATAGCTATCTCAAATTTAGGAGTTCAGCTTAAACAGCACCCTATGCGGTATAATCGCCTGCTCAACCAGGATGCTAAAACACTTTTTGACAAAGATGCTTTCAATGTAAATGCCTACACCCCGGCCATGGATGCCTTTGTAACGCCTGAAAGAGTTGCATTAGGCAAGGTACTTTTTGCCGATCCGGTTTTGTCGGGAAATGGGAAGAGAAGCTGCCAGTCGTGCCACCAGCCAGAAAAAGCATTTACCGATGGGATGATAAAAAATACGTTGATCAACGGCAAAGGATTTATCCGCAGGAACACCCCCACCCTGATCAACGCTGCATTGCAGCCATCGCAATTTTATGATCTGCGGGCAAATACGCTGGAAGACCAGGCCCGCAATGTCATCAGCAATAAAGATGAAATGCATGGATCGATGAAGGCTGCAGCTCAAAAATTATGGCAGAGTAATAACTATCGTAAGCTATTTTCACAGGCTTTCCCCAAAAAAGAAAGAAAAGAAATAGATACGTTAGAAATTGCCAATGCGATCGGTTCCTACGTCCGCAGTTTGACGGCGCTTAACAGTCGCTTTGACGAGTATATGCGGGGTGACAAAACCGCAATGAATGCTGATGAAGTGAATGGCTTTAATATTTTTATGGGAAAAGGGAAATGCGGTACCTGTCATTACATGCCGCTATTCAATGGCACCTTTCCACCGAGGTATATGAAGATTGAGAGTGAGGTGATCGGCGTACCGCAATCTGTATTTAAAAATGCCATTGATACCGATATGGGCAGGTATGATGTGATCAAAACCAAAGCGTTTGAGCACGCATTTAAAACCATGACTGTCCGTAATGCCGCACGCACCGCGCCATATATGCACAACGGCGCTTTTGCTACTTTGGACCAGGTAATGGATTTTTATAATAAAGGCGGAAGCACAGGGTTGGGAATAAAGATTGATAACCAGACATTACCTCCGGATAAGCTCAACCTGACTGCGAAAGAGCAGAAAGATGTTATCGCTTTTATAGAGGCTTTGGATAGTAAGTAACTTTTGTATCCGTTGCGACGCAGGGTCCCCGTTGGCAGACCCTGCTAATACGGTTCAGTTATTTACAATTATCAGTCCGGAAATTATCAATACTAGCTGTCAGCGTACCGTTGGCGTTGAGTGTTTCATGTACATCCATTTTAACCATCACATTGTTTTTGCCACCCGGTGTGCTTAACAGGATCGACTGGGTTTCTTTTGTTATAAATCTTCCGTTAGTAAATGATGAATTGAAGGACTGGTTATAAGAAACCGAGCCTGAATAAGTTATACCTGTGGACGAGCCTACAAGCTTGAAGTTTTGTGCATTCACGTGTTCTACAGCCGAGAAATTATTTTTATTGATCACGCCGTGCAAATCGAGGTGATAAATTCCGCTTACAACCTGCAATGGTTCACCGGCGCAATTGTTTGCCTGTATGCCTAATGTGGTCATATCAAAATCCTGTTTGTCGTTGTAAGGCATTGCCGAATTAACTGATGATAAACTCCTTGATGTAAATGAGGGCGTCGACGTTTCTGCTGCCGGACTTACAGCCGATTTTTGACAGGACGCCAAAAATATAACTGCAATTATAAAGCAGGAGGTAATAATTGTTTTCATAAATGATGATTTAATAGCAATAAATAAAAAGAAACAGATTAGGATTGGCTTGCACAAAAAAATAGCGCTGGTATGGAATAGAAAGTACTAAGATAACACGCTTAATGCTTATCTTTTGTTTCGAGAATAATATTTCTTTTTAATGCAGAGCCTCTTAAAGAGACTCTGCCTAGACAAATATGACCCTTAGCTTTGCTGTGTTCCTTCCCCAGTATTGTCCGGATTTTCTTCATGCAGAATTTCATTCTTTTTAAGCGCGGCACGGTTGGTTTTTGATACCTTGTGAGGCTTCTGCATATATTCCGGAACTGCCTCAACTATAGGCTCAGCCCCGTTACCAAAAATTGATTGCTTCAGGTCGTCAAATCGTCCTGCTAATTGTCGGCGGACAGCACTGCCTGCTTCTGTTAAAAATAAATAAGCGGCTGCGCCTGCTATAACTGAACCGGCGATAACACCGCCTATCAGTACACTATGATCGTTTCTTTCAAATGGATTTTTCATATGGTAGATTTTAGAAATAGAACACCGTATATTTTTTTTAGTTCTCGGGAATCGGTTTTTTCAGATGATTTACCGATATGATAAGCCATTACAATTTTGTATATTTATAAGACTGATCTTTTATAAAACAAATTAAACCGATGAACCTTACAGAACTCATTTCAGATTGGATAAAAAAGGTGGAGACAGAAAACCCTCCCGGCTCCGATATTGTGGCCATTAATTTCGGCATGATGCAGTCGGATAAAAAATATATGGTTTATATAACCGGCGCCGAAGTTTATGATGCGGATGACGACGACTGGGCCGGCGAAATAGATTATCAACCCATAAGAGCAAACAAATATTTCACGCTACCTGCTGAGGCAACCAGCGGTTTAAAACGTGCAAATGTGCTGGCTCAGGTAATTGATACACTTAAACAATTAGCCAAAGCCGAACCCGGGCGTTTACTTTTTGCTAACCGGGTGGTGACTGCCAATTATGATGATGGCGATTTGACCGTTGTAAAAAAGGGATAAAGGATCCATTTATCACAGGGTCCTGCTGAGACTGAAAAAGCTATGGAAGACCAATCGAATTTGGTTCCGTAAATCCGCCTGCATTATGCCCCCCATAAAATTGAAATAGCCAAATCGAACTATAGTCTTCATCAATTGCTTTATTAAAATAGTACCTAAAAGCCCCGTCGCCAATTGTATTACAATAATAGCTATCCAAATCACTTGAGGGAAGACCGTTAAACCAATATGCTTTTACATTTGCCTTTTCTCCAATGATTACGCCGTAATGATGAAAATATAACCCTCTAACTAACCTTTCTATAACGGCATCATGTGCTTCACTATCCCACAATACAGATGTGGCTGCACCAAGATATATTCCATTTGTAGACACTACATTGACATTCTTTGAGTTCGAAATTATTTTTCTAAGTAGCTTTTTGTTGTGTCTTACAGTAGGCAGCACTCCGCGCTTAAAAAACTGTTCAGCCTGACCACCTTGTCTTGCAACATGCATTCCCAAATAGGTTTTAAATTTTTCATCATGCCCGGAGGCTTCATTGTTGCATTCAAAACAACAAGGAACTGTAATTAGATCACTTGGTCTAGGCTTGTTAAATATTGCTTTAGGTGGAATATGATCTCTCGTTGTTGCCACTTTTTTACCACAATAACAACAGAGAGCTTTGAGCTTATTCATTATATTTTTATGATCGTATAATTGGTTGAAGACAAATCTGCGTTGAGACTATAAAGTTAAATAAACATGTGCAGATCAGTTAATCAGCCTAAAGTTTAATACCTTTAAACTGTATAATCATCCTAATGGCAGATAACTTTTTTGAGCAGTTCAGGCAATTATTCCCCCACGAAAAGGAAAAATGGGATGAGTACATTGGTTATTTTCATCGCATAGAAGTACCTGCGCGAACTATCTTACTCAATGAGGGCGAAGTATCAAAAAAAGCCTATTTTATTGAGAAAGGATGCGTTCGTGCCTGGTTTAGCAGTAAGAAGAAGGATATTACATTTCAATTCTTTACTGAAAATCAAAGCGTATCTTCTGCTGAAAGCTTCAGGCGCAAAGTGCCCAGCATTTTTACTATCGAAACCATTGAGCCATGCACATTGCACTGGATTGGCAAAGAAAACCTGGATAAGATAATGCAGGAGATCATGGATATGCCGAAGTTGAGAGAGCAGATGAACGAAGTGCTGTTCGACCGGCAATTAAATTACGTCAATCATTTTATTTCCTTTATCAAATACACGCCCAGTGAACGTTACCTGCAATTGGTAAAGGAGCGCCCCGATCTTGTGCTGCGTGTTCCGCAGCAATATATAGCCTCCTATTTGGGTATCACGCCTGTCTCACTAAGCCGCATCCGCAGCAAGGTAAAGCAGTGAAAATTATCTTTTGTTAAGAAAACATAATGCGAAGCGTTTCTTAACAATTGTTATTTGCCACCGGAAAACACCTGTCTACTTTTATGAAAAAAAGAAACATGAAAGCAGCAGTTATAAACGGGTTCGGCGAAGTCCCACAGTATATTGACTTCCCCGAACCTACACCAGCAGAAGGTGAAATATTGATCGACGTAAAAGCATGTGTACTGGAAAACTTTGATAAAGGGATAGCATCAGGCAAACACTACTCAAGTAAGAAATTATTTCCGCAATTCCCGGCAATTGTAGGTAAAGGTGGCGTAGGCCTGACTCCGGAAGGTAAATTGGTTGGCTTTGGTAATTTAAAAGCCCCATACGGCGGGTATGCCGAAAAAGCTGTGGCCAGCTACATTGTCCCCATTCCTGACGGGATCGATCCGGCTAAAGCGGCAGCCATTCCGCCAGCCACATTAACATCTTTGTTATCCTTAAAATATTCCGCCAAACTTCAGCCGGGCGAAACGGTGTTGGTCAATGGCGCTACCGGAGTATCCGGGAGGATAGCTATACAGGTTGCAAAATTGCTGGGCGCTGGTCGGGTAATTGCTACGGGGCGCAATGAAAAGTCATTGCAACTATTGCCAAAGCTTGGCGCCGATATAGTGATCAGCCTGAATCAAACCGATGAAGAATTAGCCAAAGCTTTTAGAGATGCCGCCGGTGAAAAAGGTATCGATGCGGTTGTTGATTTTATCTGGGGTCATCCTGCCGAAGTGTTGATCGGTACGTTTATACCCACCGAGGCGGGTTTTGCTAAGCAGCATATCAGGTATCTGCAAATTGGCGAAAAGGCCGGCTCACACATCTCCTTGCCCGGTTCGGCGCTGCGCACTTCCGGTTTGGAGCTGATCGGCATAGGCAGAATATCACAAGAGATATTACAACAGGAAATGAAGCAGGTTTGGAACTGGATAGCAGAAGACAAACTCTATATGGAGATAGAAAAAGTTCCGCTTGCCAATATTGCTGAGGCATGGCAGCGCACCGATCTGGATGGAAAAAGGTTGGTGATCGTTCCCTAAAGAGAGTTCAGCGCAGGGTCCCCTTTGGGAGACCTTGCTTAACTTTGATGAAAATAGAGCGCTACCCGTCCAATGGTCAATGACGCATCTTTGGGTATTGGCCGGGCAGGAATTAAAGTAAGCCTGAATTGATTATCGGACCAATTTGATTGGTTATGCATCTTATTAAATACCTGTCCCGCATCAAATACCCGCTCCTGTCCGGCGCCATCATTTTCAGACGTCTTAGCAGAGCTCTCACTTAAGCCATAAAGTGCCATCGATCCCAAATAATTTTTTTCGGCCGGCTCGTTCTCACGCTCAAGATTCAAATAGATATCAATGACCGGAAGCATCCCATCCCCTGTTATATTTTCAATATGTAAAGAAAGCCGGCCACGAGGCCCTTGATTATTTGAGCGGAATTGCGTTAATATGAAATCTATATTGCTGTCATCCGTAAAATCGCATATGACCGTGCGCGATTCATTCATCAACCGGAAGTTGTTATCTGAAGATGCAATGAGTTGTGATGCGTGATACATAGCCATTCTTATCAATTTTTGTCTTCAGATCCGGATCATGTGAAGAACATACTTCAATCAATAAGGTTTAGACCATTTGAATGCCGAATAATATACCGGCTATTATCAACCAGGCATATCCTGCCAGTTTGCTCGTATGCGGCAACAAATATCGCTCATATATAATAACAATGCTTACTGCAGCCATTAAAATCAAATTATGATGTGCCAGCGACAACGCAACCATTGGAGGCCAGCACATGGTTAAACAGGCAAGCCCCATTTTCAGTCCGTAACAAAAGCTATCACAATATAGTTGCCAGCCGCCAATATTAATGGGCATTGTGAGACTGCATTTTGTAAGCCTTACAGGTCGGCCAGGGTGCCATATCAAAGCTGCTGACAATAAAAATCCCGAGGCAATAACCAAGCTGTTCACGAAATTTGTTTGACCTGCAAGAATAGTATCCACAAATAGTGGCAGCAAAAGAAACAACACACCAGCAGAAGTCCACACTATAGTATACGCAAGCAGAAATGTCAAAATACCCTGAGCTCTATCTTTTTTTTTAACTGAAAAGGCCACGTGTGTTACAGGCTCATTAAGCAGCGGGAACATCATTGCTATTACCATGATCATCCAGGGCAACCAACCGTTGGAAATAACGGCCGGCATACTGGAAAAGATATATTGCCATTTTGTGATGCCTAATATTTGATATGCCGGGGGACCTGGTTTCAGAACCGCGCCTGCAGGCGTGCAAAAGGCAACACTGGTCGGATGCCCAGCCTGACCCGTTGCACTAAATAAATTGACAACCAACCACATCCAGGCAAGCAGGCTGAAAGCCCATGCCCACCATTCGGGATGTGCCGGGAACAGCGCCCGCAGCCTTACTAAAGCTGAAGGACTGCCGCCATTCCCGGCTAAATTAATGGATGTGCTCATTCTGTATACAAACTTATCCGCCCGATTTTTACAGACGTACCTTTGGCCATCGGACGAATAGGATCGATGCTTACATCCAGTTGCTGTTCATTCCAGTTGGGTAAACTTCGCAACTTGTTCATCAGGTTGGTTATATCCAGGCAGTAGTGCTGGCCACTGCCGGATTGATGCAGGCTTGGCGTAGACGCCTCTTCCACTCCAAAGAAACTAAGCGACCCGGCATAATAAGATTCCCTGCCCTTGCCGCTATCCGGGGCGTTCAGGTATACATCGTGAATTGGCGGGATACCTTTACCAGTGATATTTTCAAAGTGCAAAAATGTTTTTGGAGGAGTTTTTAAAGCCGCTGTAACCCCTGCAAAATTTTCCTTTTTTCTTGGTGCAGGGCTTAGTTTAAGCTGAACGGTAGTTTTTGCCGAACTTAAAGATGTCTGTTTGTTAGTAGCAGCAACTATCTCCAATGGTGTCGAAAAGTCGATCCTTTGCAACAGGTTAACGGGAGCCAATGCGGGCGCAGCCGGAGTTACTCCCTGGTAAGTATAACCAGATAATACCTTCGTTGTATCCAGCACATCCGCCGCTTTCATTTGTGCTTTGGCGCCGGTTTTGTCATGAAAATCAAATTCAAGATCTAACCAGGCAGATTCCGTTGGGTTTTCGCGGTTGTTGCCTTTATCCAGCCAAACCTGCCACAGTCTGTCGATATTGGCATGATGCAGCCAAAAGATCGGATCTAGCGCCGCCGTCCTCGGATCACCCATCGCCCCGCCGATTGCTACGTGAACCATATCATGCGGCAGACTTTCTAACTCGCCATGGGTTCTGCCGCTGTGCGAAAATGTTGTCTCGGGGCCACCAAAACCAAGCGGCGAGGTACGTCCATCGCCAGTATAAGGTATGGTATCCAATGCGCCCAGCGTAACATATCGTGGGTCTATCGTGTTGCTTTCCCGGCCATCCATCCATAATCCATTCGCAGCGTTGCCGGGTTTTGTGAATGCAGGGGGCATGGTAAGTGCATGGGGATTTGTTGAATCACTGTAATTCCAAAATGGCAAACTCCAGCCTGCCGGTCCGCCGAGGCTAACGATCGTCTGAGCCACTATCTGCTCAAAATAAGCCAGGTACATTCTGTGCCATGGCAGGAAAAACCATGACCCGTGCTGACATTGATTCCAATATTCGCTCTTTTCTGTTCTCCCCGGGGTCTTTCCAATACCTTGCCAATAAGGGAGTGTCGAATTAAAACCGTGTATTGCCGCCTGGTAATTCCAACTGGTTGGATCCTTAGTTGGACGCTTTTTCATCGCTATAACTGCTTTGCCATACCATTCCAATGTGGTATCGCCTGCTGGGAGCTGGTATACATTCTTACGCTGGTTCATAATACAATTTGTTAATAGGGTTATCGGAAAGATTAAGTTTTATTAACTTGAATTAGAGCAGTTAGGGTCAGATATATAACATAAACTTACGGACAACACCACCACTCAACAACCCGTATTTTAACGGTATTTTTATACGTATAAATACCTATGTTACGGATTGCATTGTCAGGCCTTGCGTACTTAATTGCAGCTATCCAAATTGAGGAAACCGTGCTCATAAATGTAAAACGATTGCTATTCAATATTCAACGCAATTATTATACATTTGCAATCCCATTTCCCGGAGAGATGTCTGAGTGGTCGAAAGAGCACGCCTGGAAAGTGTGTATACCCCTAAAGGGTATCGAGGGTTCGAATCCCTCTCTCTCCGCGAATAACCCTGTCAAAAACAATTAAAAGCCTGCAAATCAAATTATTGCAGGCTTTTGTTTTGGTGCAAAACATCCATTTTATACACCAATTCGCAACAAAGAAGTGCGTATTTCTAACTTATTTTGCTCTAAATCGATCCTTTATACTAAAGCTTAACGAACAATTGACAAAAAAACTCTTATAGTATTTTTAAAGCTGCACATTTTACAATTTGTAATTAGTGGGGCGTCGTAAGTGTGTCAATAATGCCAGTCCCTGCTACTATCCTTAATTTTATCTTCCATCCTGCAAATTGATTGCCTAATACCTGAATAGTAGACGTTGAATCCACCTCAACGGCACTGTTGGGATTTAAGGAGTTGTCATTCATCATATTATCTTCGATCTGTACCCAGTATAAACGTCCGCTCCCATTTATGTCGATAGCATGTCCCGTTATGTGCCCAATAGTATATATCTGATTTTGGAAAATTTGTAATTTTGAAAAACTTCTATTGTCTGCCATCCTAACTTTTATCGCAGACCCTGAAAAACCTTCAATACTGTTATTGGAAATAACATCATCTGATGTAGATCCTTTTATAAATATATCAATACCATTCACAATACTGCCGCCAAAGGCCGGGTTTATCTTGTTGTTAATAATTTTACCTCCTCCTGAACTCTCGTGCCTTATCATAGTTTCTGTGGTCCCAACTCCGGCAAACCAGTTGCCGTCAAGCACCCAGTCTCCACAATCAGGGCAGATCGTATTATTTATTTTTATGCCATAGTTAATAGGAGAGGAGATTAAATTATTATCCATCCTCCATCCAGCACCATCCTCCACCACCACATTATTATAAAATCCAACATAGGCACAATTAGAAGATCGGAAGAAGCCAGCGTTGGTAAGATTTAATCCTACACTGCTAATTGGTGTAGTTGCCGACTGACTCACAAAGGCGATATCATAAAAGCTACAACCTGCCGCATTAATATTCAATAGGTTATTTGTGGCACTGGTACTATAAATTATTGTTCCGGTGCTGTCATTTTTTCCAATCATGTAATTATAGGTAAAGTTTCCATTATCGCCCTGTAGCGTAATCGCTGTGGTTCTTGTCAATCCGCCCGATGTCTTATACTTGCCGGCCGGTATCCATAGTGTCCCCCCTACTGGCGTTGCATTTATAGCTGCCTGTAGCTGCACTGTTACATCTGTTGTTCCTGTTTTATCAGTTACATAGTCTAATGCATTGATATATGCAGATGATTGAACTTTTTCAACAATAGGTTGATTTTTCTTACAGCCTAAACTTATTGTTATTGAAATGAATACCAATACAGTCCATTTATTACTTAAGGATGAGCTATGTATTCTCATTATTTATGTTTTTGTATTAAAATGATTTCTTTAAATAAATATCCACGCTGATTTCTGAACTCCAAAATTTGGGTTCGATCTTTTCGCCAGTTGAATATTTAAGCCGTTGATAATTGAAATTGTAGAATAAATAGACTAAGGTTTTATCCTTGGAAGGCGGTTCTTTGAGTACAAATTTTGCTTCTTCCATAAGGTTTAGATTATTGGGGCAATATATAAAGGATATTATTAGGGGACAAGAGAGGGGGCGAATAAAACTTTATATAAGCACTAGCCATCCAAGTGTTCTAATAGATTCCCTCTCACTCCGCCTTCGCCCGCCGAAGCGGCTACTGCGGATGAAATCCACCAGTTGTTCTCGCCAAGGCCAGATTTAACCCGCCATAATTTCAACGAAGGTGGGCTTTTATTTAAAGTCATTTCTGCCCTTGCAGCGCCGCTCGTAAAAGATCATGCGTTACATTTGCCGGTCAGGAAAATAAAATATTAGTATATGAATAAGCCATTGTTGATCATTATAACAGGCAGGCCTGCTTCAGGAAAATCTACCCTGGCCGAAACTCTTGCGAAAGAGATTAACTGTCCGCTCATCTCAAGAGACACGTTGAAAGCAGGTTATATAAACACAATTGGCGTCGAACATGAGCATTTAGATAATTCGGCCGCCATGGATGTATACGACGCATTCTTCGAAGTAATTGGCTTGCTAATTTCAAAAAAGATCTCGGTGATTGTTGAAGCTGCTTTCCAAAACCATTTATGGCAGCCTCAGCTTCTGCTCTTGCAAGATGTGGCAGACATACGGATCATCATATGTGATATAACCCCGGACCTGGCAAAAACCAGGTTTGCTGACAGGCGTTTAAATGACCCGACCCGGGATAGGTTTCATGGTGATAGTTTGCTGGTGGAAAAAGGAGGGATACATACAGATACCTTTGAACATTTAAATATGGATGCACCCATTCTCAAAGTTGACACAACGGGGCATTATATGCCCGATGTTCAACAAATTTTAGACTTTATTAATAAAAGAGATTAAGCCCGGTCATTAATAATATAACGTACACAAGCGCTATTATTTAGAATAGCGGTACATGTCGCTTTTCTGTCGCATTCAGCCCGTCGTTTTGCCGTATTCACAATACCGGCGGTATCATTTTGTTCACGAGATTTGTATTATAACAAAACCAAGGAGGACAATCATTATGAGAAAGATAACTGTTTTATCATTTATTACATTAGACGGTGTTATGCAGGCACCAGGTGGTCCTGAGGAAGACCCATCAGAAGATTTTAAATACGGCGGCTGGAGTGCCCCTTTTGACGACGAAGCCGCCGGCAAGGCAATGCAAAAACAACTGGAGCCGGCTGATCTGCTGCTGGGCAGAAAAACATTTGAAATCTTTGCTAATTACTGGCCCGAGCATGCCAACTATTGGCCCGGTGTTATTGAGGTCAACAAATACGCCTTATCTGGTACTTTAACAGATTCTGACCCGGTAGTTACGAGGTGGAAAAATTCAACTATCATCAAGAGTGTGGATGATATCAAAAAGTTAAAAAATTCAGAAGGCCCTGATCTCAAAATCTGGGGCAGCAGTAAGCTTGTTCAGCTATTGTTGAAGCATGACCTGGTTGACGAATTCTGGCTCAATATTCACCCGGTGGTTTTGGGTAAAGGTAAAAGGTTATTCGGCGATGAATCGATGCCGGGATCATTCACATTAGTAGAAAGCACAGCTACACCAAGCGGAGTTATTTTGGCTAATTATAAAAAAGTCGGAGAAGTTAAGGTAGGTGTGATGGGGGCTTAAACGGTCCAAAATGCAGGGTCCCCGTTGGGAGACCCTGCTGAGACATTGATATTTTTACGAATCACTTTTAGACGAAAACTTTGTTGTAAAACCAATTGAGAATTATGAAAGCAAAAATCACACCCTTCCTGCTGTTCAATACTGAAGCAGAAGAAGCAGCCCGTTATTATGTATCCATATTCAACGGCAAGTTATTGCATGTAAAGCGTTATCCTGATGATAGCCCGATGCCGGGTGCCGTGCTCACTGCCACTTTTGAAATTTTGGGAATGACCATGACCGCCTTAAACTGGGGTCAGGAAGCTAAATATACCGAGTCTATATCTTTCGCAATCGAGCCGGAAACCCAGGCGGAAGTTGACCATTTTTGGAACGCACTTACTGCTGGTGGCGGAGAGGAAGGTCCATGCGGCTGGCTAAAAGATAAATACGGCGTATCGTGGCAGGTGGCGCCTGAAGTATTGATTCGGTATATTAATGATTCCGATCCTAAAAAATCATCCGCAGTAATGCAAGTGATGATGAAAATGAAGAAGATCATTATCAAAGATATTGAGGCGGCTTACCAAAGCGCGTGAAAGTTGGACGCTATACTTGCAGGGTCACCATTGGGTGACCCTGCTGAGATAATGAAGTCTAAAGGGCCGCTTTCCTATAAACCAGCGACCACGCCCACCCCGCAAGCGTGGCCGCATAAAACGGATACGCGAAAAATGGCAATGGCTTGGTTAAAGCGGTAGCCGGGTGCCCCGTAAAAATCTGGAGAGCCGTGACAGCAAATAGCAGGGCGGAGACAATACCTATACTACGCACAAAAAGAGGAAATAACTTCTGAGAACTGACAACAGCAAGGGATAAAGCCCACAGGCACGTTCCAGTTCCAAATGCAGGGATATTTCCGTTTAATTCTCCGGCGCAACTAAAAAATACAACAGTTTCGGCTATGGCGAATATCAAAAAGCCCGCGGCAACTATATCCTGGTCTTTTTTAGAGAGGTATAACGCCAGCAGTGCTGCAGCCAAAATAAGTCCACAGCTATCGATAGCCCAAAGAATGTTTCTGGCGATATCAGAAGGCACAAACGATCCGGCCATACCTAATATGCAACCGGTTAAAAAGCCGCTAGCGGCAATAACAAGAGCAGGTTCCTTTTTCATAATTGGATTGATTCAGGTGTTGTTAAAGATCAACCTTAAATATATGAATTTCAACAGATTAATCAAAAAAACCAGAACGCTCAGGGAACAAGCTATGCGTGAAACTTTTTTAGAGGCCTGCTAAAACGGAAAGTATTTTTTATTTTCCAAAAGCTATATTTGAATATCCGAACCTACTGACTCACAATGAAACGATTGAGCTTAATTCCCCTTTTATTTTTATTCAGTTGCACAAGCCAAATATATTCTCTGGCTAGCAACAAACATACTCCGGTTGAAATGGAGCTTTACAATAACGAAATTGTGAAATATGGAATGAAGGATAAAGACACCCTGCTGGACATTGGAAGTAACTACGGCGTGCAATCGGCTACCATATTCCGGTTCTACACCAATGCTTTTTTCGTTCTGGAAGACATCCAAAGCAGATATAGCCATCCATTTAAAACGACCATCCTGTTGGATGGCAAATCAAAAAGCTTTGACGACCACCGTATGTATGTTAATGGGACGGCTGACTCGATCCCATTACCCAGCTCATCCTACCGGCTTATCCTTTGCCGTAAAACCGTTCATGAGTTTACCCACCCAACCCAAATGCTGAAGGAGATCCGCCGGGTGATGACCTCCGACGGAGTATTGATCGTGGCGGAAGCCAAACCCAAAAAAGAAGGAGAGATTGATCAGTATTGTAAAATGAAACACCTCACTAAACAAGAATTGCTAACCCTGTTTTCAGCCAATGGTTTCAAGTTGCTGTCAAGTGATACGACGACATTTCCGGTCATCAAAAAGACTGACGGGAACTTGAATATCCTAAAATTCGGCAAATGAACTTAATGTCCCGGTATTATAAAGTATTCACTCCCCAATTGCCGGGTTATCTGAAGGCACGTCATTAGACTGCTCTTCAGAAATTGCTTCTTTCATACTAAGTCCCGGTAATTGCAGCCTGATCTTCCCGGCGGCAAACTCAGTAGGGAAATGCCTTTTCAATTGCTTCTCTATGTCGTCCTTAAAATAAGAACAACAGACTTTCACAACCGCTACATCATCTGACATAACAGCCGAAATTCCCATAGAATGGACGAAACAAACTTCGCCGGACAATTTCCGGCTGATCTCGTAAGATAGCAGCATAGTGATTGATTAATGCCTTATTCAACAGCACTATGTTGCTTTTGTTTAAACAAAAATGCAGAAATTTTCATTCTAAGAAAATAGTTTAATTTTTGATTGGTTGGAGTGGTTGTAAAAGTTGTAATGGTTGAAGTCGTTAGTCGTAGTTACAAGGTTAAATATCGGCTTCATTATTCTTCATTCAACATTCGGTGTTCGATATTATAAACAAAAAAGCGCCCCGGTCACACCCCGGGACGCCCACAATCAATCACTACACTTATCAAATTTATCCTCTAACATGGTCATTATGTTTCTTATGGTAAATCGCACGACTGGTACGATTTTCCTCTCTGCGTAAATGCTTGCGTTCGGCACGGGTTACATGGCCGTCAGCTTTTGCCATACGTTTATCGTTCCTGATCTTATTTTCGCGGGCGCGCAGGTGGTGGGCTTCTGATTTTGTCAGTTCGCCGCTGCGTACGCCCTGGTTAATGCGTCGTTCCTGCCTGTGCTCCCTATGGTTAATAACAGGGGTTTTGGTTTGAGCATTCGCAATGGAAGTAATAGTTAAAATACCAACTAAAGCACTTCCTAATATTTTAATTTTCATTGTGTTCTGATTTAATACTTATTATTTCGTTGTTTTAATAATAGATTATATTTTGAGGGATTGGTTTAATGTGTTATTAAAATAGTTGTATTGGTTGGAAAGGTTGTATTGGTTGAAGTGGTTAATTTTCCTAATGTATGTAACCTTCACAACCAGTTCAACTAATAGAACCAGTATAACTATTACAACCAATACAACTATCAACTAAAAAAACTTATGTTTGCTGCGTATTGCCAAATCAGCAATAACAGAAAAAAACTTGTGTAATTGCCCATGTTGAGCATCGACGAGATAAAACAACCTATTGCCGCCGATATAGATGCTTTTGAGGAAAAGTTTAAATCCTCGATGCAAAGTTCCGTTCCCCTACTCGATCGCATAACTCACTACATTGTAAAGCGCAAGGGCAAACAGATCAGGCCGATGTTCGTATTCTTTTCGGCCAGTATTTGCGGAGGTATTACGGATGCTACTCACCGTGGCGCCGCTTTGGTTGAACTGTTGCATACTGCCACCCTTGTTCATGACGACGTAGTGGATAATTCCTACCAACGCCGGGGATTCTTTTCTATTAACGCACTCTGGAAAAATAAGATCGCCGTTTTAGTGGGCGACTTTCTTCTATCAAAAGGTTTATTGCTATCGATTGAGAACAATGATTTTAAATTATTGCAGATCGTATCGGAAGCGGTAAAACAAATGAGCGAGGGAGAGCTTTTACAGGTAGAGAAAGTTCGTCGAATGGATGTGGATGAGCCTATCTATTACGAGGTGATCCGCCAGAAAACGGCTTCGCTGATAGCATCGTGCTGTGCCTGCGGGGCGGCCTCTGCCGGAGCTGACGAAGAAACGATAGAAAAAATGCGCTCGTTTGGTGAGAAGATCGGTATTGCTTTCCAGATCAAGGATGATATGTTTGATTTCGGGACAGATGATGTAGGTAAACCGTTGGGTATTGATATTAAAGAGAAAAAAGTAACATTACCGCTGATCTATTCTCTAAATAACACAAACTCATCAGAAAGGAAACGGATCATCAACCTGGTGAAAAATCATAATGATGACCCTAAGAAGATAGAACAGATCATTCGTTTTGTAAAAGAAAGCGGGGGACTGCAATACGCCGAAACTCAAATGAAAAAATACCAGGACGAGGCATTTGAAATATTAAATACGTTCCCGAAGAGCGACTCGCGGGAGAGTTTGGAACAATTAGTGCGGTTTACCACCGAAAGGAACAAATAATGTCAAACGAACTGCTATTTATAGGGGGCTTCATCGTTTTCATTTTTTTAATGATGTCTATCGACCTGGGTTTGTTTGGAAAAAGCGACAAACCTGTAAGTCTGAAACAGGCAGGTATAATGAGCGGCGTTTGGGTATCTATGGCGCTGGTCTTTTATTGGCTCATTTTGCAATATGGTGACCTGCTGCACCACATCGATAGTTTTGCTGCGCTACAGGATATCAATATAAAGCATTTTCACAACCTTAAACTCAACCCAAATGATTTCCAGGGAAGCTTAAGTTTATACCGGCAGAACCTGTCACTTGAGTTTATTACGGGGTATGTAGTGGAGTACGCCCTGTCTGTAGACAACATCTTTGTGATGGTGCTTATTTTCACAGCTTTTGCGGTCGACCCGAAATATTATCACAAGGTATTGCTGTGGGGAATCATAGGCGCTATTGTTATGCGGTTCCTGTTCATTTTTGTGGGTGCGACGCTTATCAGCCAATTCCATTGGATATTATATCTGTTTGGCGCCTTCCTGGTTTATACAGGCGTGATGATGTTTATCAATCGCAACCAGGAAGATGAGATCGATCCGGAGAACCACAAAGTAGTAAAGTTCGCATCAAAATATTTTGGCGTTCATCCACGGTTTGAAGGCGGAAAGTTTTTTGTGAAGATCAACCGCAAAAAATTGATGACCCCGCTTTTCCTGGTGCTGATGATCATCGAGGTAACCGATCTGATCTTTGCTGTAGACTCTATTCCTGCTATATTCTCTATCACCAAAGACCCGTATATCGTATTCTTCTCCAACATTTTTGCCATTATGGGTTTAAGGTCGATGTTCTTCCTGCTGGTGAATATCATCGAGAAGTTCCATTACCTGAAAGTTGGTTTATCGGTATTATTGTCGTTCATCGGACTGAAGATGCTGGCTGCCCATTATGCAGATAAGATAGGCTTGACCACAGGTAATTCGCTGCTTATTATTCTCGGTATACTGACAATAAGTATTGTTGCCTCGCTTATATTCCCTAAAAAAGAAGCGGCACGGAAGAGTTAGATGTGAGATATGAGATTTGAGACGTGAGATGCCAGGCAGGCGAACAACTCCTGGTTCCAACCAGGGCCTTCTATCTCAAATCTCATATCTCAATTCTCACATCTGATAATTTTGTCTCAAATCTCACATCTCAATTCTCACATCTAATAGGGGAAAATACTAACTTCGCTATATGCATTTATTTGATCTGAGCCATCTGAGGGTAACCTTCTTCGATATACTGGATATTCTGCTGGTGGCTTTTATCATTTATCAGCTGTACAGCCTGATCAGGGGCACTATAGCCGCCAACATCTTTATCGGCCTTGCGCTCATCTATGTGCTGTTCTTCGTAGTGAAGGCATTGCAGATGCGGCTGCTTACGGCGATACTGCAAAACTTCGTCAATGTGGGTATCATAGCGGTCATTGTCGTCTTTCAGCAGGAAATACGACGATTTTTGCTGCTGGTAGGTAAAAATGCCTCCCTGCAGCGAAACAAAGCATGGTGGGCCTATTTCTTTGGCAAACGTGAAGATGAGAAGAACAATTACGCCCGCATAAAGCCGATCATAGATGCCTGCAAAAGCATGAAGCAGAGTCGTACCGGGGCACTTATCGTATTCGCTAAATTTTACGACGAGCAATTTTACCAGAACAGCTGCGAGGTGCTCGACTCAAAAATTTCCAAGCGATTATTGGAGAGCATATTTCAGAAGAGTAGTCCGTTACATGACGGTGCCGTGGTGATTTCTGAGAACAAGATCAAGGCAGCGAGTTGCATCCTCCCGCTTACAGACAAAACTGATCTGCCACTGCAATTTGGTTTACGCCACCGTGCCGGAATCGGTGTAACCGAGACTAATGAGGCCACGGCCATCATCGTGTCCGAAGAAACCGGCGAAATATCCTACGCCAAGCAGGGCCGGGTTAAAATGAACATCAGCTTTGCCGAGCTGGAAAAATTGCTGAATAAGGATTTTTGATAGATCAGGGCGTAACCGGATTTGGCAACCCCAATGGCAACACTTTCGCCACCGGCATCCTTTCCATATTACCATTTGGTTTAGCAATAGGCATACGATCAATATTGCCATTCATTTTGGCTATTGGCATGCGGTCGATATTTGCAACAGGATTTAATAAGAACATATTATTATCCGTCAATTTATTTGGCACTAATGCTAGTAGTTGCTGATTTGGTATAGACGGGAAATTCTTAAACAAGGTACTATCGCCCAGCTTAAACTGCATCAGGTTTTGATCCTTAGGAGTTGTTTTGAATAAATTTTGATCGAAAGGTTTTATGGAAGATTGCTGTGCTTTCAATTGGGAAGTGCTTGCAATAACGATCAGCAATAACAATAATTTCTTCATAGCCGGTTTATGTTACCGCTAATATAAACAAGATGTATGTTAAATAGTGTTATTTTTTGAGGATGAAGTGTTAAATCAGACTCAATAATGGGTGTCACACTGAGTCGAAGCCTGTCCTGAGCTCGTCGAAGGGAAGCGCGGCGCGTAAAGGCCTTTGCCCGCATAGTCGTCGACAGGCTCAGACTGACAGCGCTCATGTTATCCATAAAAAAGGGCCACCCTTGCGAGCAGCCCTTCAATATATAAGATCAGTTAATTATTTCGCTTCTTTATCTTTTGCTTCATTAAGCGCTTTGGCAGCTTCTTCAGCAGCTTTTGCAGAGGCATCATCTTTCAGCTTGGTACGCTGATCTTTAATGTTGTTCAGCAAGCCTGCAATGAACGGACGTACGCCATTGTAAATTTTGTATTTCATACCGGCATCTTTAAGCGCCGCTATGCCTTGTTGTGCATCAGCCGGGCTTTCTACAGTACCGGTCATTTGTGCAAATTTCCTGATCAGCGAAAATTTGATATTGATATCGCCTTCAGAAAAATGCTGGTAAACAAATGGCCATTGTGCTGATTTACCGCTTTCGGCGTATACACCTACAATAGCAGTAGTTAAAGCGCCGCTGTTATCTTTTTCAAAACCTTTGGCTACTTCCAGTGCCTGTGCTGGGTCAAGCAGATCGATACCATTCAAAGCAGCGCCCTGAACTGCGTACGATTCGCTCTTTAAGCCTTGTTTGAAAATCGCCATGTTGTCCTGCAATTTCAGTTTAGCCAACACATTGATGGCTGCTGCACGAACCAATGTATTTTCATCATTCTGCGCAAGCGACGTCAGTACAGGTACTGCCGCGTTATGAATATCGTCATTCTTCATATTCAAAGCACGGATGGCTTTTATACGCAAGCGATAATATTTGTCCTTCAAAGCTGCAATGATGATCTTCTGGCCATCTTTCTCAGTCTGCTTGTTCTGGGCAGCTTCGATTGCTTCAAAACGATCCAGGTATAAAGGTGCATTGGCATATTGGAATGCATACTCGCCAAGAGTTTTGTTGTCTGTCTTCAGCGTCAGCAAAACTTTGTCGCCATCTACGTTCACCAGGTCTGGTTTTACATCTGAGTGGAATGTCAGGGTATCCATCTTGTCGTTCATCCAGGCTCTGTGACGTACTTTTTTACCTCCGGCATAAATATCTACAGCAAATGGCAATTTAAAAATTTGTCCATCCTGTTTTTGAGCCAGGTAAACGGTTTCTGTTTTTGAGGCATCATCCCATTTGTAGCTGATATCCAGTACCGGGTGACCGGCGCCATAATACCATTGGTTAAAATACCAGTTCAAATCACGGCCGCTTGCCTCTTCCAAAGCCAGGCGCAGTTGCTGTGCTTCGCCGTTTTTAAAAGCATTTGTTTTCAGATAGATGTTCAATCCTTTAAAAAAAGCTGCATCACCCAAATAATTACGCAGCATGTTTAAAATACGGCCACCCTTTTTATAGGTCACCACGTCAAACATATCTTCCTTGTCAGCATAATGGAAACGAACCAGGTCCTTTTGAGAGGCCTCAGGGTTTTCAAGATAGCTTTCCATGGCTTCGTAGCTATGGGCATCAGCTTCGTCTTTACCATATTTATGCTCCGCCCAAAGCATTTCGCTAAAATCGGCGAAAGATTCGTTTACGGTCAGGTTGCTCCAGCTTTCGCAGGTTACGTAATCGCCAAACCATTGGTGAAACAATTCGTGGGCGATGGTGCTTCGGCCATCATCATAGTAGCGATCGATCAGCTCACGATGCGTACCCTGAACATATGCTCCGTGCAGCGTAGCGGTGGTATTTTCCATCGCACCGCTCACGTAGTCGCGAACCACGATCTGTGAATATTTGTTCCAGGGGTAATCAACACCCAAAGTTTTTGAGTAGAACTCGATCAGTTCAGGTGTCATCCCGAAGATCTCTTTTGCATAAGGCGCATATTTTGGCTCCAGGTAATAGTTCACCTCTTTGTTGCGCCATTTATCATGGTAGATCTTAAAATCGCCCACAGCCATCATAAACAGGTATGGCGAGTGCGGCAGTTCCATTTTCCAGGTGTCGGTGCGGGTGCCGTCGGCATTGTTTTTCTGGGAAGCCAGGCGACCGTTAGACAGCGTAACATACTTAGCCGGAACAGTCATACTAATCTCGTCGGTAGTTTTTTGTTCAGACTTGTCGATTGTCGGGAACCAGGCTGATGAACTTTCTGTTTCGCCTTGTGTCCATATCTGCGTAGGCTTATCTTTTTCGGTACCGTCAGGGTTGATAAAATACAACCCTTTGGCATCATTAATAGCCGCGCTGCCTTTTGCTTTCAGCTGGTTTGGTTTTGATGTGTAATCGATATAAATGGTATACGATTCGTTGTTATGGTATACCTTATCCAGGTTAATAGCCAAACTCAAACTATCCTCATATTTATATTTCAGCGGAACGTTTTTACCATTTTTTACGATGGAAATATTTTTGATATCCATCCCCTTAGCATCCAGCCGCAAGCTGTCAGTAGGATAAAAATGTGGTCGCAGTGTTACCCATTCCTTACCATACATAAAGCGTTTTTTGTAATCGAACCTCACATCCAGTTTGGTATGGATCAAGTCATTGATTTTAGGCGGGGTTTCCCGGTAGATCTTCATCGCCGGGTCTTCAGCTTTTGCAGGGGCTTGTTGTGCAAAAGCGTTGTTAAGGCTTGCCACCATAACTCCGGAAAGAGCTATAGCAGAAAGCTTTTTCAGATTCATCATATTCAGTTATTAAATTATTGATTTGTATAAATTTTGCCTTCCTTCATTACGAAGGCCATATTCTTCATTGTTTTTATGTCCACCAGCGGATCTCCGTCAACTGCCACAATATCGGCAAATTTTCCTTTAACTATACTCCCTGTCTGATCAGTTATGCCTAAAAGGTCAGCTGCATTTACCGTGGCAGCTTTTATCGCTTCCATTGGTGGCATGCCTGCTTCAACCATATATTGAAACTCCATATAGTTTTTTCCATGCGGATAAACCCCTGCATCAGTACCAAACGCAATTTTTACGCCCGCCTTATACGACTTGCCAAAGTTATCCTGTATCTGCGTACCAACCTCAACAGCTTTACGCGCAATTACCGGAGGAAAATATCCCGGAACCTTTGCTGAATCTGATACCGATTTACCTGCTATGATAGTCGGCACCAGGTATGTGCCGTATTTTTTTGCCAGTTCCCGGTCTTCATCATTCATAAAAGTGCCGTGCTCTATGGAAGTAACTCCGGCTATAATCGCCCTCTTGATACCTTCAGCTCCGTGAGCGTGGCACGCTACCCGCAAACCGTAATCCTTCGCAGTCTCAACCACAGCTTTAATTTCATCTATGCTGAATTCAGCTCCTGATGAATTTTCGCTTAAATCGAGCACACCGCCTGTCGACGCAATTTTAATTACAGCAGAGCCTCTTTTTATTTGCAAACGAACTGATTTTATCAACTCATCCCTCCCATCAGCAACACCATCATCCGGGCCCATTTTATGATTGAAAACATCGTCACGGAAACCAACCGAACCATCCATGTGACCACCGCTTGCTGAAATAGCACGTCCTGCAGTAATTATCCGCGGACCATCAACTAAACCTTGCCTCACAGCTTTGCTCAGACTAATGTTTACCCCCGAACCACCCAGATCGCGAACGGTAGTAAAACCTGCCATCAAAGTACGTTTCGCATATACCTGCGCGTGGTAAGCCACATCAGCATCGGTCATTGTAAAACCATCCAGCATGCCGGTTTTGCTATGCTCTTCTTCCAAATGGACATGGCAATCGATCAAACCAGGCATTACGGTTTTATTTTTCAGGTCGATCACTTTATCACCTGAGCTTCCACTGGTGTATCCTTTCTGAATATCGGTTATCATTTTTCCATCTACCACGATCGTCATTTCAGCCTGGGTCTTGCCAGATATTCCGTCTATCAGTTTACCGCATTGTATGTATGTTTTTTGGGCAAAAGCCGACGAAGCGATGAATAAAAGAAACAGGATGAGAAGTTTACGCATGGCGGATCAGTTAACAGTTGGGCTAAATTATAAAGTTTTTATAGAAAAAATGAGCCGGCCATGCAACCAAAATATGCGACAATCATCTTTTTGATTGAAAAGTATTGATTTCAAACGTAGCTGTCCGCCTGAAACCGGACACACCGTTCATATCCGTACAGTTACAATTATTTCACACCCTATCAAATTACTGATAATAAGCAAATTGCGTTTATGGCACATGTTTTATATAAAACATAACGTGATAATGCTATTCTGAAACGAAACATCCAGCCGATTAAGAAAATGAACATTGAAGATCACATTTTAGCATTGGTAGCAAAAAAGCTTGCCAACGGGGCCTCAGAGGAAGAACTAAGAGAATTGGACAACCTGCTGCAACAACACCCGGATATTCATAACAGGATAAAGTTAATGGCAGAATGGTGGCAAAGCGATGCTGAACAGAATATTGAAGCCAATAGTTATTTCCGCTTTCAAAAAGTAATGGAGCGGATAAAGGCTAATGATCCGGTAGTTGAGCAAACCGGTATGCTGCAAGATAAACCCATGGAAAAGAAACAAAAAAATACCATCGTGACCTACCTGGTTAACCGCTGCGCCATGATCTTAACTTTCTTAAAAATTGCCTGGCGGAATGCACAAAAGAATCTTACTTACAGCTCCATCAATATTTTAGGGCTTGCGACTGGAATGGGCGTTGCACTACTCATTGGGTTATGGGTAAACTATCAATATTCGTTTGATCGGTTTTTACCGGGTTACGATAAGCTATACCAGGTACGGCAAAACTTTAACACCGGAAACGAAATACTTACCGATGATGCTGCCTCATTAAAACTCGCCCAAGTATTGCGCGACCGCATACCCGAGATCAAGCATGTTGGCGTGGCGCATTTTGATAAGCATGGCCTAAGAAATGGCAACCATAAAGTATTTATGCAAGGCGCAATCGTCGATAATGATTTTTTAAAGACACTGAAATTTCAACTGCTAAAGGGCGATATCAACACCATTTTCAAGGACGCTTACTCGGTCGTGTTAGATCAAACGACCACAAAGGCTTTATTTGGCGATGCTGACCCGATAGGAAAAGTGATCAACCTGGATAACCGTAACAATGTAAAAGTTACCGGGGTGATTAAAGATGTTCCTGAAAACTCCACCGCAAAATTTAATTTCCTGACTCCGCTTGCCTATACAGACCTTACCGAGGGCTGGATAATCGAGGGTAGAAAGGGCGGTTTCTATGGTAACCAGTTTTGGATGGTGGTAGAGCTTAACCCGGGTGCAACTTATGCACAGGTTGAGCCGAAGATCAGGGATATTCAAAAAGAAACTGCCAATAAAAAATATGCCCAGGTTTGGCTGCAGCCAATATCACGTGCGCATTTATATTCAGATTACAAGAACGGAAAAGAAGCAGGCGGTTTTATAGAATATGTGCGCCTGTTCAGCATTATCGGTGTATTGGTATTGGTGATTGCGTGCATCAACTTTGTCAACCTTTCTACCGCCAGGTCACAGAAACGTGCCCGTGAAGTTGGTGTGAGAAAAGCCATTGGTTCGCAAAGACGGCAATTGGTACTTCAGTTTTTAACCGAGTCATTCATGTTTACGATGATCGCGTTCGCGCTGTGCCTTTGCTTTGTACAGCTGGCTTTGCCGCCTTTTAATACGCTTACAGGCACTTCTATCATTATTATACCTTTTACCAGTATTAAATTCTGGCTGATCGTTATCGGCTGCGTGTTTTTTACAGCGTTGCTGGCAGGTAGCCGACCGGCTTTTTATCTTTCCTCTTTCAACCCGGTTGAAGTATTAAAAGGGAAAATGTCTACCAGCAGATCATCGGAATGGTCGCGCAGGGTGTTGGTGGTGACCCAATTTGGTTGCTCTATCGCGCTTATCATCAGCACCGTGGTTATTTACCGGCAGATACAATTTGCAAAAAACAGGCCGACCGGATATAATATCGACCGCCTTTTATTAACCGATTTTAATAATGACCTGCATGTTAACTACGTGGCCCTAAGAAACGAGTTGCTGCAAAGCGGGCTTGTTCAAAGTGTTACCACTTCCAATAGTGCGGCCACTGAGCATTACGGAACCGGGAACCTTGACGAATGGCCAGGCAAGCAACCCGGCGAAACAGCCCAGGTAGCTTATATCGGCATTTCTGAAAACTATTTCCATACGCTTGGGATAAAAGTTAATGAGGGTGCAGAGTTTGACAAGGCCGCAGATACATCCAGCGTTATAGTGAACGAAGCCGCAGTTAAACGACTGCGGCTGAAAGATCCGCTAAGTCAACATTTTACCGACGACAGAAAGCAGCCTATCCGCATAAAAGCTGTCGTAAAAAACTCACTGATGGGTTCGGCTTTTTCATCGGTCAATCCAACCATATATTATTATGAGCCAAGATGGTGGACCTTCCTTATCTATCGCTTGTCGCCTAATGTAGAAACGCATACTGCGATGGAGAAGCTCAATAAAATATTTAATAAATATGCGCCTTCGTTCCCCTACTCTTACCGGTTTGCGGATGAAGATTATAATAAGAAATTTCAGTTGGAGGAACTAGTTGGCAAATTATCCGGCATTTTTGCGACGCTGGCTATTTTTATATCCTGTTTAGGGTTGTTTGGACTGGCAGCGTATGTTGCCGAGCAGCGTACCAAAGAGATCGGTGTACGAAAGGTGCTGGGCGCATCGGTATTTAGCTTGTGGCAACTAATGTCGAAAGATTTTGTGGCGCTGGTGGTTGTATCATTGCTGGTAGCAATCCCGGCGGCGTATTATTTTATGCACAACTGGCTGCAGGGATACGAATACCATACGCAACTATCCTGGTGGATATTTGCAGCAACGGCTATTGTATCCATACTGATCACTTTAGCAACAGTAAGTTTTCAAAGTATTAAGGCGGCAATGATGAATCCGGTGAAGAGCCTTCGCTCAGAATGAGCTATGGCTTTCGAAGAGAGCTGAGGAGTGAGTCATTAGTGGACTGTTAGAGTTTAGAAATTAGTATTTAGAATTTCACAATCATGATAAAGAATTATTTGAAAATTGCATGGCGCAACCTGGTTAGGAACAGGACTCATACTTTTATCAATATGGCGGGCCTGTCAGTTGGGTTGGCTTGCAGCCTGCTGATCCTTTTGTGGGTGCAGAACGAGGTGGATATGGACGCTTTTCATAAAAATGGGAAGTATTTATACCAGGTTTACGAGCAGCAGCATTATGACAATAAAATAAACGGGCAATACTACACACCGGGCGTCCTGGCTGCGGAATTAAAACGTACAGTCCCGGAAGTGCAGTTTGCTGCGAATGCCGTTTTTTATGATGAGCACAATTTTAAAGTTGGGGATAAGATCATAAAGCTAACAGGTGGTTCGGCGGATGCTGATTTCTTTAAGATGTTCAGCTACCCGATCATACAGGGTAATGCGGATAATTCTTTGCGAACTGTGTCGGATATCTCGATATCGAAGAAAATGGCTGAGGAATTCTTCGGAAGCGCTCAGGCTGCTATGGGTAAAACTTTTCGTGTAGATGATCGCAAGAGCTTTATTGTTACTTCGGTGTTTGATAATGTTGGCACAAATTCTTCTCTGAAGTTTGATTACCTGATCAACTGGGCTTCGTTTTTGGAAGATAATCCATGGGCCAAAGAATGGGGGAATAATACGCCATACACGTATATCCAGTTGCGCCCGGATGCTAACCCGAATTTGGTTGATCAGAATATCCGGCATTTCCTGTTGAAACTGGATAAGGATGAAAAACCAGGCACATTCACCGAGGAATTAGCGTTGCAAAAATTTGATGAAGTATACCTGCACAGCAATTTTAAAGAAGGAAAAATTGACGGTGGCCGGATTGAATATGTGCACCTGTTCAGCATCGTAGCGGTGTTTGTTTTGCTGATTGCCTGCATTAACTTTATGAACCTTACCACCGCCCGCTCAGTAAAACGTGCAAAGGAAATTGGTGTAAGAAAAGCGGTTGGCGCGGTACGAAGTGTTTTAATCAAACAATTCATCAGCGAGTCATTATTGCTTACTTCGATAGCTGTGATTGCATCATTATTTCTAATGACAGCTATTTTGCCTTTATTTAACCAGGTCACACAAAAACAAATCGAGCTGCCATTTTCAGATGTAAAGTTTTGGACCGAACTGGTGCTGCTTACCTTTATAACCGGCATCGTTTCGGGCAGTTATCCCGCTTTGTTCCTTTCATCATTCAACCCTGTTAAAGTATTAAAAGGGACCTTGAAACTTGATTCAAGCACCACTATATTCCGGAAGGGCCTGGTGATTTTCCAGTTTGTGCTTTCCGTAGTATTGATCATCGGGACTATCATCATTTCGCGACAGATAAGCTATATACAATCTATTAATCTTGGGTTCGATAAAGAGAATACGATCTATGTGCCACTTGAGGGTAACCTGGTTAAAAAATATGAGGTATTAAAACAGGAAGCATTAAGAATGCCGGGAATTCAGACGGTTACCCAAAGCACCAGTCAGCCTATTCATATAAATTCAACAACTGTGGGTGTTGACTGGGACGGCAAGATTCCGAATACGACTATCTCATTTACCAATATCGCTGTAGGTTATGATTTTATCAAAACAATGAAGCTGCAAATGAAGGAAGGGCGCGACTTTGAAAAGGCCTTTGCAACCGATACCAGCGCCTATCTTGTTAACGAAACTGCCGTGAAAAGATTTGGCTATACTGATCCTATCGGGAAATCTATCACCATGTGGGGCCAAAAGGGTAAGATCATCGGCGTGATAAAGGATTTTCATTTCAGCTCGCTGCATGACCAGATCAAACCATTGATCATACGTTTTGGTGAGAATGCTGATTACGGCTTTGCAGTAGTCAGAACCATGCCCGGCAAAACCAAAGAAGCGCTGGCCAGCCTGGAAACTATAACCAAACAACTGAACCCGGATTTCCAATTCACTTATACCTTTTCTGACGACGCTTACAAAAAGCTGTACAACAATGAGCAGATCGTCAGCAAACTATCTAACGGCTTTGCTTTCCTGGCGATATTTATTTCCTGCCTTGGGCTGTTGGGCTTAGCCATGTTCACAGCTGAGCAACGCCTCAAAGAAATTGGCATCCGTAAAGTATTGGGCGCAAGTGTAGGTTCTTTGTTCGCATTGTTGTCTTCAGAGTTTTTGGTATTGGTTGTTATCGCCTTAGTGATCGCAACACCGGTTGCCTGGTACGCGATGGATATCTGGCTGCGCAATTTTGCCTATCACGAACCGATGCACTGGTGGACCTTCGCTATAGCAAGTGGAATTATTGTACTGATCGCCCTGGCAACGGTGAGCATCCAATCGGCTAAAGCGGCTTTGGTGAATCCGATAAAGAGCCTTCGGTCTGAGTGACCAGAGATCAGTTAACCGGTTATCAGTGACCGGTTAACCAGGTTATTGAATAACAATAGTTTTACTTTTTACATACCGTATTTTTGATCCGGGTAGATTACATTTGACCTATAAATCAATTATATGGACGCCACCGAATTAAAGAATTTACAGGCTCCGCTGAAGGAGAAATATAAAGTAGAGCCCGGTACTGCCATGATCACTCTGAAAGCCGAAGGCAACCTCGGCAAAGGTATATCGTGCAAAATAGAAACCGGGAAAGCATTGGTAGAAGCCGGACTTCACCCGGCAACTGGCGGCGATGGTATGCTGGCCTGCTCCGGCGATATGTTGCTGGAAGCATTGGTGGCATGCGCTGGCGTTACGTTAAGCGCAGTAGCGACCGCCATAGGCATCGACATAAAAAGCGGAACTATTAAAGCGGAAGGCGACCTGGATTTCCGCGGAACATTGGGCGTATCAAAAGAAGCATCGGTAGGGTTTAAACAGATTCGGCTTGGTTTCCACCTGGATACTGACGCCAATGAGGAGCAAATGGCCAGCCTGGCTAAGCTTACTGAAAGATATTGCGTGGTTTATCAAACCATAGCAGGCGGCACACCTGTTGATACTACTTATAATTTGAATTGACGGATTTTAAGCCATAACGGCTGATCTTCTTTCCTTTATCTCGTGAAGGATGTGGTTTAACCTTTGGTGAAGCGTCGTTATTTGATTTAATATCGAAAGGCGCTGCTCGAGCGCATTGGCAGGATTGTTGGTTTCTGCGATCAGGATATTGATCTCCAATTTGGTGTCAGTCGACTCTCTATAAAGCTCAATTAAGGACTTCATACGCTTCAGTAATAAGAAGTTAAATTAATTACCGATAAAACGCAGGAAAACTTTGTAAAGTATACAGAGCGGTAATCTTTACTTAATATTAGGCGGGGAGAGCAAAAAAATATAAATAGCTGACAATCTAACAGATTCAGGCAGCTTGTCTTTCTCTTATTTCGCGTTGTACAGTGGCCAGTTCGGCGCGTAAATCAGTAACTTTTGTAATGATATTCAAACGGGTTGTTAACGCTTCGTCATAACGATAGTTATCCAATAATAAAGCTTTGATGTCGTCCTGAAGCCTTGAGGCCCGTTTCTGCAACACAGTAATCGATCTCATGATATTTAATAATATTTTATAATAGTTAAACGGTATTTTTCTTTAAAAGTTTAATTCGCCCTATAGCCGAATTGTAAAATTTATATAGATAGTATAACAAACATCCTGCCATTTTAAACCAATTTGACTCATAATCAGCAAGTTTTACATTATTTTAAAATATTTTTTGTTCAATTGGCCACACATCCTATATTTGCAGTCCCAAAACAAAGGGAGTTTAGCTCAGCTGGTTCAGAGCATCTGCCTTACAAGCAGAGGGTCACTGGTTCGAACCCAGTAACTCCCACGAAAAAGCCACCATACGGTGGCTTTTTTAGTTTATAGCGATCAGAAAACGTCGAAGAATATAGATCATTCTGCTTTAAGGCTCTTCACAGGGTCTGCAGTTGCTGCTTTGATAGACTGTGAACTAATACTAATAAAGGCGATCAATACGGTGCCGGCACCGGTCAGTGCAAATACCCACCAGCTAATACCGATCCTCGTGGCATAATCCTGCAGCCATTTGTTCATCAGGTACCAGGCAAGGGGTGTTGCAATTACAAATGCCAACACGATCAGCCTGAGAAAATCCTTTGAGAGCAGCGCTACTATGCTGCCTACCGATGCACCTAGTACCTTTCTGATGCCGATCTCTTTAGTGCGGTTGACAGCTGCGAGCGTCGCCAGGCCAAGCAAGCCCAGGCTGGCAAGAAAAATTGATATACCACCAGCCATACCGACGATGCTGGTCCACTTCTGCTCGGACCGGTAATAATTATTGACATCCTCATCCAAAAAACTATACTTCATGGGCACGCCGGGTGCCGAAGTATGCCATGCCTTTTGAATATCAGCCAGCGCCGGGGCAGGATTTCCGGCACTTATCCGCAGGTAAATATGACTATATCCCTTGTTTTGCGACGTTACGAATACCTGGTTCTTTATATTTTCGCTCAGCGGCCGGTAATTAAAGTTTTTCACTACACCAATAACCACAGCCGTTCTGCCCTGGAACTTTTTTATTTTCTGTCCGACCGCATTTTGAACGTTCCATCCACGTGCTTTCATCATTGTTTCATTGATGATAACCTGCTTCAGGGTATCGCGGTATGATCCCGCCTGGAAATACTCCCCGGCAACCAATTTCATACCTAACACTTTCAGGTAGTCTGGGTCGATGATATTAATATCCGCAAAATTATTGGCCGAGGGATCAGAATATCCCAGGAAATTCTGACCTGCCCCCAAACCGGCAGCTGAGCTTGTCACGCCTTCAACTTCGTGGTATTTCAACACCTCTTGTTTGAATATGGGGAAGACCTTATCCGGATCAATTTGAGTTGCATCCAGTACAACTACATTCGCTTTGTTGAAGCCCGGGTTTTTATCGAGCAAATATTTTGTTTGCCGGAGTATAATCAAAGTTGAGATTATCAAGACGATAGATAAAACAAACTGAAAGGTAACCAGAGATTTGGTAAACAAATTGGCCCCTCCTACCCTGATCTTATTCTTTAGCACCTCTACCGGTTTAAAACGCGATAGTACCAAAGCAGGGTAACTTCCTGCCAGTAGACCCGCTAACAATACAACACCTGCCAGCACAAGACCAATTATTGTATAGTACCCGAAAGCGAAACGCAAGTTTGTTCCGGCCAGTTGATTGAACAAAGGCAATAACAGCATTGCAAACAACAGTCCTAAAACGGCAGACGCGGCAGCTAAAAGCAATGCTTCGGTAAGAAACTGGGCGATGATCTGCCGCTTTTCTGCTCCCACAACCTTCCGGACGCCGACTTCTTTGCTTCTGCCCGCAGAACGACCGATTGCCAGCGTGGTAAAGTTGATACAGGCGATCAATAAAATACCGGCACCAATAGTCAATACTATCCAAATGATGGCAGGATCAATTTTGTTGTAATCCGTAAACCCCCATGCTTTGAAGCCGGTATCGGTATGTATGGCAAGCAAAGGTTGCAGCCTGACACTTTCGGGCATTCCTTTCCCGGTCCAGATAACACCTTGTTTCTTCATCATGGCAACATAGTTCTTGCTCATGCTGACAAAGTCCGGCTCGTAGCTTTCCATAAACCGTTCTAATTGCGGGGCATCACCAGGCAATTTGCTTCGGGGCTTAAGTTGCACATAGGTTTGCCGTACAACGGGATGCCAGTTATTGCCGATGTCGAAAAAGTCGGGACGATAGGAGTTGATGAACGCAAAGCTCCCCAGAACATCAAATTTGATCGTAGAGTTTGGCGGGACATCCTCGGCAACAGCAGAAATTGTGAACAGGTAGTTTTTTGTGCCAAGTTGTATCTCGACTGTTTTACCAACAACATCATCGGTGCCAAACAACTCTTTGGCCCTTGAGGATGTTAGTACGATGTCCTGCCTGCCATGCAAAGCCATCTTCCTGGTGCCATATTTTAATGGAAAACTGAAAACGGAAAAGAGGGATTGATCTGCAAACCCAAGCTCTGCCCGAAGCGTCTTATTGCGCGTTTGAATTAAATTTTCACCCCATGGCAGCTGCAGGCGAACGTAGTCTATAACATCGGGCAAATCCTTTTTCATCGCCTCGCCCCAGGTTACGCCCGAGGCTGCACTATAATCCGTTTGAGCATTGATACCATCAGCGTCAGGCATTCCTTCGTGCAAATAAACCCGGTATATATCACCGCCATTTTTATGGAACCTGTCGAAGTTTAATTCCTGGAACGAGTATAGTAACAACAAGGCGAAGCATGCAATTCCGATTGATAATCCAAAAATGTTGATGAATGCGAACCCTTTCTGCTTTTGCAGATTGCGCAAGGCGATCTTCAGATAACTTTTAAACATAAAATTGCGATTTAATTTTCCATGAGACCACACCGAAGTAGTTTCATGACGCAAGATTAGCGGATTGGTTCGCAAACGGGGTTCCGTATTATAATACGGTCGCTCTTTTTTTAGCTGGTTCTTATATTCGTTAGGGCTTTTCCCTGTCAGTTGTTTGAAAGCCCGGTTAAAATTAGTTTTGGAGTTAAAGCCCGAATCATAAGCGATGCCCAGCAGTGTGTATTGGTCGTTAGCGGGATCCTGCATTTTGCGCGCCACATCACGGATGCGATATTCATTGATAAAATCGGCGAAGCTCTTTTTGAGCGCTGCATTAATGATCCGCGATAGTTCGTGGGCGTTCATATCCAACTGCGCTGCCAACGACCCCAAACTCAGCTCCGGGTCTTCGTAAAACCGCCGGGCTTCTACCTCTTTTCTGAGCCATGCCCCTTTCCGTTTCAGCTCGGCGCCAGCGAGCGGTTTGGCGAACAGGGAACCCTCAGTTGACGCTTCTTTTGCAAGCCTTAAAATCGCCACGACTCCAATCCGAATAAGCATTAGGGCAAAAAGGAGATCAAGCGGGTATGCAGTTTGCACGTTAAGATGGTAAAAATAGGCCGTCGCCGCATAAGGTATCCATAATAGCCACAACAGTCCTAAACCGGTCAACAAGCGATGCAACCACCGCAGCTCGTGCCGGTAGCGATCGCCTTCATTAAATTTTATCCTATCGTAAAAGCGGTCGATCAGCGCATTACATTGATATAAATAGACAAGTACAGAAACAAATGCCAATGGCTGCAATAAGGCATCCATTTTGAATGCCCAAGTACCTTGTTCGAGGAGCACCGGGCAGGAATGCAGCAGGTATTTCCACCTGAATTTAGCATTCGGCTGCGCTAGCCTCCATACATAAAAGTAGATGAGCGGCCCTAATGCAAGTGAAAACCGCAACGGAAACAACTCGCCTATGCCAAGGTCTGCAGCCAACACCCGCGCTATCCATAAGACCATTACAACCAGCGCCAGGCCAAGGAAACGGTTCGCGCCGCGGTTAACACCTTTGGCAAACCAAAGCAACAGTGCGACGATCAGTCCGGCAGATGCCGTTGCGAGCAAAAGCAAATCGTATATGCTGAAGGGGAGTGTATGCGCATTCATTGCGGTGAGCGTTCAGTTGCTATTCGAATATACGATGTATGGGGGTTAGTTTGGGGCATAGATGGGAGAATTTTGGATAGGAATATCTGAATTAAATTGAGGGGTTAGATAAAAGCCTCCTCAACTGGCGCTGGTATGCAATACTGGATTGCGAGGTGGGCTACTCATGTCTAAATAAAAGTCACGAGTAGCCTTTACGCTTAACCCGCCCCAACGTACTCGCGCCAGTTGAAGGGAGTTTAGTTCAGTCGGTTCAGAGCATCCCGATTTTACATCGGGAGGGTCACTGGTTCGAACCCAGTAACTCCCACTAACAAATCAAGCACTTACGGAATAGAGCCCATAAGTGCTTTTTTATTTGCATACAATTTGCATACAAAACAGTGTCACCACTTTATTCGTCTCTGAGCAGTAAATTTGGTTATTGCTTTCCAACCTTATCACAATTACCCGGCCGGGCAAAATTTCATTCTCACTAGTAAACCCCTTAAACAAAAAAACATGAAAACCATTTTTAAATCCGCCAGTGTAAATGGCGTTTCCCGCTAAACTTTGTTAATTACTTAACATTTCTCGCTAGGCTCCTTTCACGGGGCTTTAAATCCAAACAATTGTGGTCACAGGTTTACCGTGAAAATACCTATTGTAAAAGCGTAAAGTGTCCGGTTAATACGCGTAGAACTACTATTGCCCAACGGTTAAAATGCAAATTAACTTTAGGAAATTATCTGTGACTACTATTTATTGAACAAACCTTATTTAAAAACAAAAAAACATGAAAAAAATCATTTTAATTTTATTAGCACTGATTTCAGTCAGAGCTTATGCCGACGATACTGCTACTTTGCAAGCATTAATAACGGCCGGCAACACTACCTTGCCCTCAGGACATACGTATCACGTAACCCAGCTTACACTATCTCATAACTTAAATGCCAATGGTGATACCATTTATTGCACAGCCAGCACCGGCCATGAATTTATAATAAACTCAGGAACAAATGGTATAAAGTTATCAAATGGCATTTTTATTGGTCCCACTGATGTGGTTAATACCGGTGGTACGCATTGTGTCCGTATACAATCAAATAATGACACGGTAACCAATTGCCAAATCAGCAAATTCCCTTCCTATGGCATTTTAATGGATAGTGGCAATAGTCCCGTAATTACCAACAATAATATTTCCGATACCGGCTATATCGGATTATTTTATGACCCTGCGGCAAATACTGTTGGCGGCATAGTTTCAGGTAATACCATTGACCGCAGTATGTTGTCTGCGTCCACTATCACCGGAGACGCTATTAACATCCGGACAACAGCTAATACTTTCAAGAGCAGGGGCTGGACTGTTTCAAATAACACCTTTAAAATGCCTTCAAGCCCTACAAGCAATGATGCAGGCTGTTTTGAATTGAGGTATTGTCCCAAGAGTGTGATCTCAGGCAATATTTGTCAGAATGGCTCAATAGGTATATCCGTTGCAAACAGCGATTCAGTAAAAACTTCCGGAGGTACCTATACCGGGCAAAAACTGGAAGGTGTGGAATATGCAGGAAGCAGTAACGGTAACCTGACAAACCTTGCTATCTCAAGTCAGACTGCATATGGCATCCTGTTCGACACCGGTGATCATGCAAGCAGCCAAGATACAGTATACAACGCCAATATTACCAGTTGTGCAAGCAATGATGTAGTATTAGCGACAGGCACAAACAACATATTCTTCCTGGCTTGCACTTTTACGGCTACATCAGCAATTAATACAGTGGTGCTAAATTCGGCAACAAGTATTTGCTTCTGTGCTTGCCAGTTTGTTGGAGGTGGAGTTGGGCACGATGCGGTGCTTATGAACAACTCCACCGGAACCGTTGATATGTGCTGTGGCTCTGTATCCGGCTTTACCGACAGAGTATTTTTTGTCTACGCAAACAGTGCGATAACTATAAATAATATATTAATGCAAAACATTAATTTATCTGGTACACCGACAGGCCTGGGACAAAACCTTTCAGGAGGTGCTACGCTCGGTAGCAATATACAGGTTAATTAAGTTGAAATTATTGTTTAAAATCCAGGTTCCTGCAAGCTTTAAGTTCTGCAGGAACTTTTTAATTAGCAACTTGTAATAACAAACTGAGTATCAAAATGCAGCTAGGGGAACATCCGGTGCTCTTTTCCTAGATAGCGATTGATACCGGCCTGCGCCCAAGTCCTTTGAGACGAACAAACAACAACCCTTCCTAATCATCATCACCTACCCCAGCAAGCTTCCTAGGATATGCCTTCGATTTCTTCGCAGAGTACCAGATAATCCGGTTCATCAGGTCGTCGTTGCCGCCGTCTATGTGGTCAAATTCGGGACGCAGGGATTGTTTGGCGTAGTACAGGTCGTGGCCCTTGAGGGCGGAGAGTTTGGGGTTTAGCTCATCGATAGCTATCTGGGCGGGTTGGGCATGGTAAACCGCAAGATCAGCACGATTGCTGAAACATTTAAACATGGGCATAGCCGTGGCGTCGATGGCGTTCATGGGCGGGATGCCCAGTATCTGCTCAATGGTGCGTACCATGCAGGTTTGGTTATAATTTGTATGCACCGTTTGCCTGAGGCGACTGTAAGCGCTGGCCACAAAGCCGGTAGTGCGGTAGGCAGACACATGATCCCAGCCGGCCTGCGAGTCATCTTCGGTAACAAAAACTACGGTATTTTTCCAGAAACGGCTCTTAGACAGCGCCTCGATAATGCGGCCAACGGCCAGGTCGTTATCCGCTACTTCGGCGCGTGGCGTAGGAGTACCGGGGCGCAGACCTGCGGTATGATCGTCGGGCAGGGCCATTACCATCAGTTGTGGAAGCTGGTCGCCGGGTTGTTTTTCGTAATCTTTCAGCTCATCAATAAACTCAGTCGCACGTAGCTGATCGGGAATGGTCAGGTCGTCGCCACAGGCAAAATTGGGCGATAACATAGGCCGCACACGGGATATGGTGGTGTGGTTGGTGAACTTGAACGGCTTCCCGGCTTTGTAGGCGTTATATACGTCGGCCCAGGTGGTGCCCGGCGCATAGTGCGGCACACAAGCCTCGCCGTAAATGCGCACGCTTTTGCCATGGTCGGCAGCGTTGTTCCAGATAAAACCATTCTGATCATACACCAGGGCATCGTCCTGCACGTGCGGGTAACTGCGGAACCAGGCGCGCACGTTTTTCTCCACATAGTCGGTCGCCATAGCAGCGTCGGTCCACTGGTGGCCTTCAGCAGAGCACTTACCCGATGCATAGTAATTATCGAGCAGCAGGAAATCGCGGGATAACTGGTGCTCATTCGGCGTAACCTTACTGCCGAAGATGCAGAGTTCAGCACTACCGTCGCCTTCAGGCATATCGCCGAGCACCTGGTCGTAGGTACGATTTTCTTTGATGATATAAAGCACATGCTGAAACACGGAGGGCTCGCCAATGCGCTCGGGCACAGGCTGAGGCGCTACGTTTTTGCGTGGCATCAGTCCGGCAATTTCGGCACGGAAGGATAAGGCAAGCTTTTTAACCTGATCCGTATATCCCTGTAATTCAGCAACGCCGGGAACCGGAATGATAGATAAAGTAGCCAACTGATGATGTGTATTGTACGCTCCACCCGCAACCTTAGGCACATCTCCACCAGTGATGGATTGACTGTTAACATGAGCGCCCTCCCCTTCAAGATTGGTTACAAAAAGATTATTACCATTCAGGGCTAGTCCGCAGGGATAAGCTTCTGTGGGGATAAAACCTTTAATAGTTCCGCTAGCACCATTGAGCTGAACAACGGCGACAGCATTATCCAGACCGTTGGCTACGTAGAGTGTATGATCATCATCACTGAGCAGCAAGGCGTTGGGCGAATCACCGATGAGGCGTTGCTTTTCTTTAAACATCATTACCGGAATAGTCGCAGCAACTTCGTTTTTCGCGGCGTCAATCACGGTCACATTATCGCTGTTTCCGTTGGCTACATATATAAAACGACCATCGTGACTGGCCGCAAGATCGTTAGGATGCAGACCTGTTTTGATCTCAGAGACCAACGCGCCGCTCTTCGCATCAAATACGCTTACAGTGCCGTTGTTGATTGCCCCGGTTTTAGGGTCGATAAAGCTTTGTCCGTAGGGCACGCCGGCGGTTTCTGCCTTATCGCCAGTGGCAGGTAGTGCACCACCCCAGTTGCTCACATAGGCTTTACCGTTTACCAGTACCAGGCCATAAGGAGCTACACCGGTTGGCTTCGACCATTGGATATCGTGGGTTTTCAGGTTCATTTTTACCAGGCGGTTATTGCCATTCAATGCCACGAAAAGATAGTTGATACCACCTTCCTGGTCGATAGCAAGCTCGTTTGGTAATGCAAGGGGTGATTCGCCTTCGGGTTTGAATGTAATGGTATCAGTTAGTTTGAGCTGATGATCAGCCCAAACGGCTTTCAGCACATAAGATTGGTGGCTGCCGCCATTAGCCGCACTCCAGAAGATCGAGGTTTTACCGTCTTCCTGCAATACCTGGATACCCGAGTAGGTGCTCATAAATGGGCGGAATTTCGGGTCGGACGCGTATGCCCAGCGGGCCAGTACATTTTTGGCTTGAGGGTCTATTACGGCAATGCCATAACGATCTTCTACCGCCAGCAGGTTGCTGCCAGGCATTACTTTCACATCGAGGGTATGATTCTCAACTTCGGTACTGCCGTAGCGTACCACTTCGCCTGCCGGTTGTATAATGCGATTGTAAGGCAGCAGGAAGGGAGCCTTGGTTTGACGCAATGTACTATCGTCATACGCACTATGTGCGTCGGTCGAGTTGCTTTCCGACGAATGCTTGCCCCAAAAACCATGGCAACCTGTGGTAGCTATTATAAATATTAATACTGAGAAATACAGCCAATTGCGTGTACTCATAGGACTGGATAAATAGATACGGTAATATTACAAATAATCTGGTGCAGGGAGGTAGCGGAGAGCGCTATTTTTACAATACGGAGGCCTCGTGAGAGCCCCTGAAGGGACATGAGACAATCAGTCAGAGCCCGTTAAATCACTACGCAAATACCGTTTAATCACTGTATTTAATTTCAAATTAAAGGCTTAGTTTTAGCTTATTAATTAATCAAACCTATTTAAAATGAAAAAAATTATCTTTACAACAGCAATTGCGTTAATCCTACTGGCAAGTTCCTGTAAGAAGGATCAAAGTCAAAACCCAAATCCGACCAATGATCTAAACGCAAGCAGTACAACCTTATCACTGGCTGATTTAAACAGTTTTAATAGTCCGCAGGGAAAGAAAGCGCTGGCTAATGGATTAATTGGTTACTATCCGTTTATAGGGAATGCCAATGATTCGTCGGGAAACGGGAACAATGGCGTTTTACAGGACTTTTATAGCGGTGGACAAAACACCTTAACTCCACCCGTATTAACTCAAGATAAATTCGGATATCAAAATTCTGCGTACTATTTTAACGGGATATCTGATTGGATCAATGTTGCTCATAACCCGCTTTTAGTAGGCATTCCTGTAAGTGATGGTATTGGGGCGCCGGTCAATCAATTTAGTATTTATATAAGGTTCAAATCAGACACGAACGGAACAGTTCAAACCCTGGTTCAAAGCGGCGACGCGCATGCAGGACCTTATTCGGCGGGGCTATATATCAATCAGGATCAAAGCATTGGATTCCACTGGTCGTTTATTATACCACCAGGCGGCAGCAGTGCAGATCTAGCTACAGCAGCTAATATTATACAGCCCAATAAATGGTATGACCTGGTGCTGAATTACAGCAATTCCGGTTTCACATTGTATTTGAATGGCCGCCAGGTGGCAATTAATAATTCCAATCCGGGCTCTGATTTTACAACAGCGGGATTCTTTGATGTCCTCCGAATCGGTTCCACATGGGCCACTTTCCCGGGCGACTTTTTTAAAGGAACGATAGATAACGTCAGATTCTATAACAGAGAATTAAGCCGCAAGGAAGCGCTGTTTTTATTGATAGACAGGAAACTTAAATGATTCAGCTCTGCTTTAAAGAGACTATCGCCGAATCTAACAAAAAGCCACCTTACCGGTGGCTTTTTAATACCCGTTGCTTAATGAATATTAAATATATTGCGGCATGAAAATAAACCTTATGTCTAAACTAACTGCCCCAGTTTTGTTAATAGCATTAATAATAGTGGGCCTGAACAGCTTTGCACAGGACCATAAAGCTCAGGTAGCCAAATGGCAGGAAAAATACAAAAATGATTTTCTGAGTGATGCAAGTTCGCCTTTAAAAAAGGATGATCTGCAATACCTGCGCTTTTACGATGCAGACAGTACTTACCGGGTAACAGCGACTGTGGAAGTGTTGGGAAATGAGCCTGCCTTCATAATGCCGGTATTCAGCGGAACCGGCAGGCAGTACGCGCGTTATGCACAGTTGAAATTTACTTTATTAGGCAAACCTATGGCGCTTATTGTTTACCGCAGCATTGAATTATCAATGATACCGCAGTACAAAGATTACCTGTTCCTGCCATTTACTGATGAAACCAATGGTACAGATACCTATGCAGGCGGACGTTATATCGATCTACGTCAAGGGGACTTTAAAAACAACCAGGTAGTGATCGATTTTAACAAGGCCTACAATCCTTATTGTGCTTTTAGCGGCGGCTACGCATGTCCGAAACCACCGGATGAGAACCATCTTCAAACTGCGGTAAAGGCTGGCGAAAAATTATTTGCCGGGACAAAGAAACATTAGCGGCGCTTAAGAAATACTAGAACTCTCAAGAGATAGCACTACATCTGATTTTCGCATTGATGACACAGCCGACTACTTTTGAAAATACTCAGTACTAACATTTTTGTATCTTAATCCACCTGCCGGTGGACTTACGGATTCAGAATATAGTACGAGGCTGGTATTTGTAAGTTTTTGAATTGTACTTGTATCTGTTGATGCAGGCCACTGAACACCGTTAATAACCTGTGCCGGATCGTTGATTATTAATTTATTACCGGAAATCCTGTATGTAAAATTCAGTGAATTATCGCCAGTTTGAGACGATCCACTACCATCAGAATTAAATTGAGTATAAGAGCCGGACGGTATATTTGTTTGTAAATTTTCTATAAATTGACCTCCAGGGTAGCTATACAATTTAGCGGAATCTGCTGCAAAGTACCATTTTCCAACAATTTGCGCTGAAGGATGAGGATTGTTCTTTGAACAACTAAGGAAAATGACGCAAATAGATAATAAGATTATAAAAGATTTAGGTGAATAGTTCATAAGGCGAAAATACAAAACACCTTAATATTGACAAATTTAAATAGTTCTTAAAATAAGCTATTCTTAAAGAGAGACTCGAACTCTCATAGGGCTCTTGTCTTTTCGAAAATAACTTCTTAGGTTTATATAATATTCTTACGGGTCTGATTATCAATTAAAAACACATACTTCCAGAATCTTAAGGGGATGAAGAAGATTGCCTTTTTTGTGATGCTGATAGTTTTAAGTGCATGCTCCAAAAAGAGCACACCAGCTCCGGACGTAACCATTACCTATCATATTAATGGCAGTACCGAAGCTTCCTATTATATAGGATATACCGGGCCCGATGGTAAACCGGTTAATACCACCTTTACGGGCATCAACTGGTCAAAAAGCATTACTGCCAACCAGGCCGGCGGATTTACAAATGCAGTACTTTCTATAGTGCTTACTTCACAATCTACGGTGGTTATGGGCAACGCCGATATCTCAGTCAACGACAAAATATCAAGCCAGGTACCTATAACTCTTGATTCGAACAACGGCTCAACTGATCTTACTTTTTATGCCACCGTATTTAAATAATAGCTGGTGCAAGCGCCGCTTTCCATTCACCCTATAAGGGTGATTTTCAATATTATATACTTTATTTTCAAAACTTCGCGCTAAATTCAATCAGGCTTTATAAACGGCCCTGATCATGAAGTTCTTAACGAAAACGTATGCCACAGTCATAATAGTTATATCAGGTTGTTATTCTATGTTAGCCTGCGCCCAGGAGAAAGCATTTCCATTACTTAAAAGCAAGTATGTGGATGAGCAATTACCGGGAAATGAGGCGAAAGTGTTTGCGCCGGGAATTGTATCGACTGAAGGATATGAGCACAGCGCACCGGTCTTCTCACCTGATGGCAAAACATTGATCTGGGGAGTGGTAGAGCGTGATAAGCCATCGTACATGCTCGAAATGGATAAAGTGAACGGCTCCTGGACAAAACCATCCGTAGTTTCCTTTTCGGCCAAGGCAAGCGATGATATGTATCCCTTCTTTTCAATGGACGGAAGGAAATTATATTTCTGCTCGCGAAGACCGCTGCCTTCCGGGGAGCCGGTTAAAGATGTGATGATATGGGTGGTGAGTCATAGTTCAGCGGGTTGGGGACAGCCTGTTCCTTTGGACTCAACGATCTCACCCGGATACGAGTACGCGCATTCTGTTTCCCAAAAAGGCGATCTTGTTTTCTCTACCCGCCAGGTTATTGATGGCAGCCCCAAATGGAGCATCTGGTTTTCAAAATTTGAGAATGGTAAGAATCAGCCGCCCGAAAAATTGCCGGAAGCAATAAACGACGGCTCTTATGTAGACGGCCCCTACCTGGCCAGCGACGGCAGTTATCTTATTTTTGAATCAGACCGGGCCGGCGGGCTGGGAAGTAATGATCTGTACATTTGCGCCAGGCAAAAGGATGGTAGCTGGGCCACTCCAAAAAACATGACAGCAAAAGTGAACTCGCAATTTTCTGAAAGATTTGCAGGACTGTCGCCAGATGGTAAATACTTTTTTTTCAGCAGCAACCGTGGCGGTGCATTACCGGATATTTATTGGATAGATGCGGGTTTTATTAAGGAGTTGCTAAAGGATTAAATCTCACTCCGCAATAAGCTGAATTTCACCATTCATTCTCCCGATAATTTTTATCTTTAACAATGTTCGCACATTTTATTCCACATAAGGGGAAAGGCGCAATTGTTCTTGCACTTCCTCTGATTATTGCTCTTGTTCTTTTTATGATAGCTGATGCCGTTCATTTGAATGAAGACTATATTGGCGCTATTTCACTTTTGTCCTCTTCTTTTATCATATGGTTCTATGATGGCGGTCCAGAATTGCTGCGGGAAGGGCCAGCCAAAGCACCAAAAAGTAAGCACACGTTGTTCTGGATAGAAATTAAGTATTGGGCTTTGATTTCGGGTGTAATAGGTTGCGTCTGGTTAGCCAGTTCAATCGGACGACATTAAAGCAAAGTTGCTAAAGGTAAATTACCCGGCAATAAAGTGCCGTTAATTAAACGGGGGGGAAGAGCTTCACGGTTTGCAGGGTCCCTGCGGAAACCCTGTAAAGACGAAAAGAATAAGGAATAGGGTTGCATATCTTATAACGAAATATCCCGTCGCCTGTTCAAGTGCCACACTTGAACAAGGGGGAATTGGATGCTATTCAGGAAAATCATTTTTAAAAATCTTATTTAAATTATCGAAGCTGTTAGAAGTTAATTGAATTGGATTATAACATTTGCCACATAAAAAAAGTCGCTGATAAAAAAATAATCGAAAATCTTCTTTTCTGAATTTATTTTTATGCTTACAGATTAGACATTCTGTAATTAAGAGATTAGAAAATTGTTTAAAAATGGCATTTGATGATTTATCTTTCCCTTTACTATCTAATAATATCATTAAGCCAGTTAATCTTTGCAGTTGTTTCAATTCTTGACGATTACCATTATTGGGAATAATCTCAAAAACAATTTTGTCTATTACTGATGATGTATAAGTCAATAGCATTGGTATTGTTGTAAAATAATGACTCCAATAAGATTGAATATCTTCTTCTTTAGAAAATACGAAATTTAGATTTTGATCTTCAGTTCTATAATTTTTATCGTTTGTTACTATATGCAGAGCATGGTTAGATACCCAATTTATACTCATTTTTGAGCTTTTATCATACCGAAGTTCATATATCAATTCAGGACTAAATCCTGTCAATGTTAATTTTAAGAAAGCCTTGTTGATAATTTCGCGCTTATCTATTTTACTTGAACTGGGATCGTACTCATTAGGATTCCCTTTATGAAAAAAACGATCAATAAAATCCTTTCGGTCAACAAGAATTTGCTCTAAAATAAGCAATTGGTCAGTAAACGGCTTTCGAGTAAGAGCATAAGCCACACTCATTTTACCTTTCTGTGCTATATGTATTGACTCATATATAAAATTAGACATATCTGAAATAATAGACATTACAATATGTTTGACAAGCACTATTTCTAAGTCACCGTGTCTATTCCCTAGCTTTAAAGCATCTAATGCATGAATATCAGAATTTTCAAAGAGCTTTTTTAGATTTTCATCCTCCTCGAATCTGATAGTAGTAGCACGCATTTCTGAAAAATACGGATCGGCTAAAATTTCAGTAATATGGTCATATATATAGGCGCACATATTGTTCACAAAATGATAGTCCTTAGGTAGCTTTGTTTTAGCGTTCTTCTCTATTATCAACATGCTTTTCCATTTAATAGTATTTTTAAACTGCGTCAAGAAAAAAACTACTCAAAGCAAACAAGTGTTCACAAGCGTTCACGGCGTGTCTCGTCCTGAAAAAAGTTGACACTTTTTGATTATACAAGTATATGTTTTTAAGATTAGTCCTGTAATAGGTTGACACTTATTAAAGACTTATTGTTGTTTGTTTGTCGTG
>Ga0268266_10000246_pt1 | contig 91633 bp, 86 predicted proteins | sample KBSS13metaG_FD_190356 | JGI IMG/M metagenome (GOLD analysis project Ga0268266, IMG submission 190356) | Switchgrass rhizosphere microbial communities from Kellogg Biological Station, Michigan, USA - KBS S1-3 metaG (SPAdes) (version 2) | ecosystem: Host-associated > Plants > Roots > Rhizosphere...
TCCGATCTCTATGGAGCAGTGTTGGGCGCAATGGTGGCTATTTCACGACCTCAAGTACATGCCCATGACTCCCTTCAAGTGGGGAAGCTCATCGCTGGCAGGACACGTGATTCTCACGGGCTCTCTATTCTCCCTGCCGCTATTCCTGCTTCGAACGATGCCGACGCAGCCTTCCGCGCACCGTCGTTCTCCAAGGCAAGTTTTGTCTATGACGGAAAGACCCTCGACCTGACGATCACTTTGCGGTACTAAACGCATGTGCCGGCGCATCGGGCTGCGAGTCGGCAGTGCATTGTGGCAGGACGAACTGCATGACCGACGGCGCGACAATCCAATGCGACAACCGATAGTGGTATGAACGACCGGGACGACCCTGACGCACCGTTGTGTGGGTAAGCTGCGGAATGCCCTCGATTTCGCGCAGCCCGCCGTTTTCCGCGATGTCGTAGTACACGCGAACCGGACTATTCGGCGGGCTCGGCGCGGAACTGGAAAATTCAACTGTCACCCGCGCACCTGTTGCATGACGGTGGTCCGATAAGCGCTCCTGCTGTACGGCGCCCGCAAACCCATTCCCCCTGAATGGGATTTCCTCGGGGGTGACCTCGATGCTCGTAATGCCATCGGTAACCTCGACCACGTCAGTTTTCCCTGGGCAGGTAAACGGTGAATGCGCTTCCCTGCCCAATTCCGGCGCTCTCTGCGATAACGTTTCCTCCGTGCGATTCCACGAGATTGCGCACCAGCGCAAGCCCGATGCCGAGCCCCGATTGGGAGCGCGGAGCGGCTTCATCCGCCTGCCTGAACAGATCGAATATGTGCGGCAGGGCCTCCGGCGCGATACCGATCCCGGAGTCTCGGACGCGAACGATCGCCTGACCGTCTCGCATACTCACGGATACCGCCAGCTCTCCACCCTTGTCCGTGTACTTCGATGCATTGGCGAGCAGATTCGCGAACACCTGCTCCAGGCGCCCAGGGTCGGCTTGCAGCCACACTGGCGCGTCCGGCAACGCGGTGGTCAGCCGGTGATTGCGCTGTTTGATGTCCGACTCGAGCGTCTGGATTGCATTGCCCAGGATGTCGCGCAGATCGATCCGCTCGCGCTGCAGGTGCAGGCGCCCGCGAGCGATCCGGGATACGTCCAGAAGCTCGTCAACGAGTTGAGTCATTCGGCGGACCTGCCGTTTGATCATCGCGTTTATTTTTTGCGGCGCCGGGATGTCATCCGTCTTATGGCTCAGAAGATCGATCCCATTGTGAATCGCCGCAAGCGGGTTCCGCAGCTCATGGCAGAGCATCGCCAGAAACTCGTCCTTGCGGCGGTTGGCGGTCGTCAGCTCCGCCACTCGCAATCGCGCCTGCCACAACGCGAACGACGTGCTACCGCGGGCACCGCTGTCGATCATTCCGACGTGCCCGCGGGGATAGATGTAGTGGACACTCTCGCAATTGATCCGCGGCCCCGTGTTTGCGAGTGGAAGGGTCTCAAGGACTCTCCCGCTCCGGGCGTCGACAATGAGGAGGCCGTCCTCGACCAGGGGCAGACGGTAAAAGCGAGTCTCTGAGGCGAGCAGCGTCGGCGCGGAGTTGAGTTCGGTGGTGCTGCCGATGAACAGGGTCGCTGTGCCCCGTTCGTCGTCAATCGGCCCTCCTTCGTTATCAGTAGACCGCTCAATGTCGGGTGTGCCAACCCACACGCCCGGAAGCACACGCTCCGCAATGCTGGTGTGAAGCGCCGCCTCGAAAAGAGCCTGTTCGAGCGGCAGCTGGATTGATTCGCGTCTGCTCGCTAGGCTCCCGTGTACCCACTGTGTTACATCGCGCATAGACCCTCCCGTGATACTGGCAGCCGTCAGTCAGGTCCTGGCGAGGAGCACTGGCCCGCGCCGAGCCCTTACCCCTTCGCATCGCAAGCTGCACCGGCGCTCGCAATCCTTCCGTGCGGTAGGGCGCATAGCGGCTCGCGTGGGATTCGGGGGCGTCCAGGCTTTCGTCCCGCCACCGCCACGTAGGTCCAGTGGACAGAGCGCCACCTGCCCTCACTCAAACGACTGAATTGGCTTGAAATAGTCGGCCAATGGTCTGCGGCGATGCCGCCGCGTCACTGAGCCGCTCTCGCTGGACCGCACACAGGCTCCATTGTGAATCTCAACCCGAACGCGGTAGTGACGTGCGGACGGGTCTATACTGGAGGCAACAACTACAGTCGTTGTGCCATCGAGCGCCGGGTGGGTTGCCCCTAGAAGAGCCATGTGACAGTTCCTATCGTAGCCATGGCTGCCTCTGCGGGCGGCCTTGAGGCGGTTTCCGAACTGCTCGCCGCATTGCCGGCCGAGAGCGGTGTGGCCTGTATTGTCGTTCAGCATCTCGATCCGGGCCACGAAAGCCTACTGACGGAGATTCTGGCCAAGCGAACGAGTCTGCCGGTGGTGCAGGCGCACGACGGTGTGGTGGCGGAACCCGACCATGTCTACGTGATACCACCGAATACCACGCTCTCAATGACCGGTGGGCGCATTCGCGTGACGCCGCGCGCGAGCGGACTGCATCACCCGGCGGACATACTGTTCACCTCGCTCGCCGAAGAGCGTGGCGATAGCGCCATCGGCGTGGTTCTCTCGGGCGGGGATTCTGACGGCTCCCTCGGCATCCAAGCGATCAAGCACGCTGGCGGCATTACCTTTGCACAGGAGCCGGCCTCCGCGCGCTTTCCCAGTATGCCCCGCAACGCCATTTCCACCGGGTGCGTGGATTTCGTGCTGCGACCGAAAGAGATCGCGCGCGAGCTGGCCCGTCTGAGTCATCACCCGTACCTGCGTTCGGTTGTGCGCACCGATGCTGACACCAACACGACGATGGACGCGCAGGCCGCCGGAGATGAAGCGCAGTTGCGGCAAGTCTTCCGGCAACTGCGCACAGCCCATGGGGTGGATTTTTCGCACTACAAGCGCAGCACGCTACGCCGCCGCCTGGCGCGGCGCATGGCGTTGCAGAAGACTGAGGACTTGGGCGACTACCTCGCACTGATTGGCAGCGACCCGGCCGAGGCAGCCGCGCTGTATCAGGATTTCCTGATCCGCGTCACAGGCTTCTTTCGCGATCCGGACTCCTTTGACCTGTTGGCCCAGCGAGTTTTTCCGGATCTGTCCGAGGGCCGTTCGCCAAAGATGCCGATTCGCATCTGGGTCCCCGGCTGTGCCAGCGGCGAGGAGGTCTATTCGATCGCCATCACGCTGATCGAATCCCTGGGCGATCGGTTCGCGCCCGCGGGCATTCAGATGTTCGGAACCGATGTAAGTGAGGCGGCGATCGAGAAAGCGCGTGCGGGAATCTACCTCGACAGCATCGCTCAGGAGGTCTCCAGCGAACGCCTTGAGCGCTTTTTCGTGAAGCAGGGCGAGCACTTTCGCATCGACAAAAGCGTGCGCGACGTGTGCATCTTTGCGCGCCACGATCTGACGCGCGATCCGCCCTTCTCACGCCTTGACCTGGTGAGTTGCCGTAACCTCCTTATCTACCTGGATGCCACCGCCCAACGGCGTGTCATGCAGGCGTTTCATTATGCCCTGCGACCGCAGGGCTTTCTCCTGCTCGGACCTTCGGAAAGTGTGGGCCAGGCTTCGGACCTCTTCGAGCTCACCGACAAAAGCCGTCGGCTCTACACCCGCAGTCCGGCGCCAGCCAGTGCGGGTGTCGATCTCGCGCAGCGAGGCGCGGCTCCCGCCAGCCGGCCAGTAGGAGTCACGCTGGGGGAGACGTCGATAGCGGTCGAAGCGGATTTCGCACAGAAAGAGGCGGATCGGTGGTTGCTGGCGCACTTCGCGCCAGCGAGCCTCCTGATCGATGAAGGTCTCAATATTCTGCAATTCCGCGGCGAAACTAGCCCTTACCTCGAGCACGCCAGCGGCCCGCCGAGCGTGAACCTGCCGCGTGTCGTGCGCCCCGAGCTGCTCGTGGAGCTTTCTGGGGCGATTCAGGAGGCACGCGAAACAGGCTCCCGGACACGCCGGGAAGGACTGCGCGTGGGTGATCGGTACCAGATCGCGATCGACGTGGTCCCGCTCAAACGGCAGAGCACGGAGCGGTGTTACCTCATCCTGTTCGAGGATGGGTCGCGGCAACCGAACGCCGCACGAGCGCAGCCGGGGCTCACGGGCGCACTGCCCGAGTCGGAAAAAGACCGCCGCCTGGCCCAATCGGACCGGGAGATCGCCGCCCTCCGCGACTACTTGCAAGCCACCCTACAGGAGCACGAGGCGATCAAGGAGGAACTCAAGTCCGCCCACGAGGAGGTGCTGTCGGCCAACGAAGAGTTTCAGAGCACCAACGAGGAGCTGGAAACGGCGAAGGAAGAGTTGCAATCCGCGAACGAGGAGCTCACTACGACCAACGATGAGCTGCGCAATCGCAATCGCGAGCTCGGACAACTCAATATCAACCTCGAAAAGGCGCGCGAGTCGGCCGAGCATGCACAGGCCTACGCTGACGTCATCGTGGAAAGCATGCGCGAGCCCTTGTTGGTGCTCGACGGCAATCTCAAGATCGTCCGGGCGAATCGCGCCTTTTATGCGGACTTCAAAACCGGACCTGAAGACACTGAGGGCCGGTTCCTCTACGAACTGGGGACGGTTGGGTGGAACACGCCGCGATTGCTCGAGAAGCTTGCTGCAGTACTGACTCGGAACGAGCCGGTGAACGACTTGGAAGTTGAACTCATCCCTGCGCTGTCCGGCCGGCGCTTGATGTCGCTGAGCGCCCGCCAGATCCCGGCGGCGGACGAGCACGGAGAGTTGATTCTGCTGGCGCTGGACGATATTACGGAGCGCGCGGCGAGGACGGATACGCTCCGTGAGACGAGCCGACGCAAGGACGAGTTCCTCGCCATGCTGGCTCATGAATTGAGAAATCCGCTCACGCCGATCCGACATGCCATTCATCTGCTGCGACACCCGCAGCCGGATCAGTCCCCTGGTCACCTCTACGACATGATTGACCGGCAGACGGTGCGACTGGTACGTCTCGTCGATGAACTGTTGGATGTGGCCCGCATCACTCGCGGCCTCATCGAGCTGAAGCGCGAAACGCTGGAGCTGGGCGTGTTGGTGCGGCAGGCTGCGGAAGCGAGCCGCGTGCGCATCGAGGCCCGCGGACACACCTTGGTGCTCGAAGTGCCGGACATTGGATTGCTCGTGGACGGTGACCCGGTGCGGCTGGAGCAGGTTATCTCCAACCTGCTCGAGAATGCGGCGAAGTACACCGATCCCGGCGGGCAGATTACCGTGACACTCGCGCGGGCAAACGGGGAAGCCGTCTTGAGCGTGCGCGACACGGGCATTGGCCTCGAGCCAGCTGTGTTGGAAAGTATCTTCGATCTGTTCACGCAGGTCGACAATTCCCTCGTGCGCTCAGGCGGTGGCCTCGGCCTCGGGCTCGCGGTCGTCCGGCGCGTACTCGAACTACATCGTGGGCACATCGAGGCACGCAGCGCCGGGCTCGGCCAGGGGAGTGAATTCATCGTCCGGCTGCCTGTTCTCTCCGCCACTATGCCGATATCGCAGGCCGCGGTCGACACGCAGCCCAAGGCGACCTTTCCTGTAGGCCGCGCACGCCGCGTGCTCATCATCGATGACAATGCGGACTCGGCGGAGGCGCTGGCCCTCCTGGCACGATCGTGGGGCCATGAGGTTGCCGTCGCTCACGATGGCCCCGGCGCCCTGGTACTCGCCGAGAGCTTTGCCCCGGAGAGCGTGCTCGTGGATATCGGACTGCCGGGGATGGATGGCTACGAGCTTGCACGGCGCTTCCGCGAGCAGCCTCGATATCGCGACTTAGTGCTCGTGGCACTGACCGGCTACGGACGGGACGAGGACCGCAGTGCGGCGCACGCGGCGGGATTTGATGATCACCTGGTCAAACCCGCAGAGGTTGAGGCGCTCGAAGGAGTTCTCGCGAATGGCCGGGTGAGGTTCAACGACTAGGCGATCCCAAGCTGCTGCGCCTGTAGAGCGGAGTCCCAAAGTGCAAATTCCTCGATGAGCAGGTCACCGTCCCACTTAGCGGTCGTGGTGAAATCGAGATCGAACACCTTTCCTGTCGGGGCGATCACTTTGCCGCCGGGCAGGATCATCTCTGCCTTGAAGATTCCCGTGGTGCGAGTGATCACTGTGATCCAGTCACCGCTTCCAAACTGGATTGGGTACGGGTCGTTGAAGACATGGACGTCCGGAAAGATGCGGAACATCTCCTTGATCATCGCGGCATGCGCTGCCTGACCGCGTATTGGCTCTGCAATCCCTGCCACGTGCGCTACCATCTTCGGGTGGTGCACCGTCTTCATGCCCTCGAAGTCGCGGGAGTTGAATGCATCGTCGCCCCTCTTCATGAGGGTAAGGATGCGTGCAACACGGCTGGTTTGTCGGCGGTGATATCCACGAGCGCCCCTTTTCCAGGTCAATGATGTGTGAGTTCATGGCCAAGTAGCCACGGCTCCGCCTGCTGCGGTTGCGTGTTGGCGGCTGTCGCGTGTTGCGATCAGGACGAACTCGTGCGCCGCGCTTGCAGTGCGCCCGAGCACTGGGCTCGGTCTCCGTCCTCGAAAAGTATCGGGCGGCGTGTCTGGGAACCCGTTTCGCGCGCCTCTCGGATGGCCGCAGAGAGTTCCACGAGCAGCACGGGCCGCACGATGCGCTGCAGGCGAGTTGTCTTTGTGATCGGGATCGGTCCCATCGGCCTCGGTGAACAGGAGCGATGGACCAAGCTCATTCACTCGACGCTCACGCTCTACGCAGAAGAAAGACAATGAGAGCGATGATAAGAATGGTTCCGAGTATGCCGCCGATGTACATGTGGATCTCCTGTTAATACATCCGAAACGACAGTGGAGCATGTAGAGAATCGCCCGTCCGGGCGCTACCGAACACATCGCCCGAAGTCCAACATCTACGGCCAGCTTGCCAACGAGGGTGCCTCGTGCTCCTTCTCGGGGTGGGTGCGCTGGCGAACGGAGAATCTCGGCAGCGGGTCGGACAATCAGGCTGTTCCGATACCGCGGACGATCGGCCGTTGCCGCCACCCAAGGACCTGTTATTTCGAGCTGCGATGCTGTTCGTGTCGACGCCGCAAAGAAGAACCCTCGACCTGGGATCGCTTTGCGGTACCCAGCGCGCACGCAAGTGCGAATGTACGTGCGCGACTAGGCGTCAGATCCGTCCCATCAAAAGCAGTACGACGACGACCAACACCAATCCCAACCCGCCGCTGGTGCATAGCCCCAATTGCGGCTATGCGACCAGCGCGGGAAAGCGCCGACTAGCATCAGGACCAGAACGATCAACAGAATGGTACCCAGAGTCACGGGGTTCTCCTCAGTATCGCGGGTGAGTGGATTCAGTTCGCTGGCACGCGGGCCGCGGCGGGACGACGAATAGACCATTGGGGATCGTCTTGAACGAAAGGCCGTAGCACGGTTGCAACGAGCCGTCTGCTGACCATGCGGCGCCCTTGCACGGCGCACGATCAGCCTAGGCATATGCCGGCGCAGGCTCCGTTCGCTGACGAACAGATCACCGTTCGCCGAGCGTCTAACATCCTGTCTCGTGAAATCCAGATGACTGGTGCCGCGACTGTCCTGACGGCGTTGGCACCCTACGATCCAGTCGCGAGGTATCAATGAATCTCCATCTGACGATCGGACCGATCGTGTCGCTGGTCGCTGGCATTTTGATCCTTGTGATGCCGCGACTGCTGAACTACATCGTCGCGATCTATCTGATCATTATCGGTCTTTTGGGACTGTTCGGCGGTGGTAGCTTTCACCTGAAATAGTCGGAGGTCCCGTACAAACAGTTTGCTAACGGATCGAACTCCATAGGACATACACATGAATACGATTCCCCTACAATGGACCATTGTTGCCGCTGTTGTGGTCGTTGCATTGCTCGCCGTTGCGGCATGGCTTTTCTATGAAAAGAAAAAGCAATCCAAGAGGCTTCAGCAACGGTTCGGTCCGGAATACGGCCGAACTCTCGGTGAGCTCGGAGGGCGAACAAAAGCCGAGTCGGAACTCAAGGCGCGCGAAACGCGCGTTGAGCACCTCAGTATCACACCGTTGACACCTGCTGAGGCCGCTAGATTCAGTCAGGCTTGGAACGCTTTGCAGGGCCGCTTTATCGATAACCCAAAAGGTGTCGTCGTCCAGGCGGACCAGTTGGTTCGTGAGTTGATGCTTAAGCGGGGCTACCCCATGGGCGATTTCGAACGACGTGCGGCCGACATCTCGGTCGATCACCCTGCCGTCGTTGAGAATTACCGGGCGGCGCAGGCAATCGCGGCGCGCGATGAGCGCGGCGAAGCCGACACCGAGGAGCTACGCAACGCAGTCGTGCATTACCGCGTCCTTTTCGACGAAATGCTCGACGTACGAGAGGCCAAGGCAGAAGTCCCTTCAGCCAAGCAAATGGCGGTGCACGCATGAACACCGTCACGAACAGAGAGCTAGAGAAAGGAGGCCCGATCACCGCGGATTTGGCAGCCTTTGCGCAGATGCCGTCTGTACACCAAGAGGCTAAGCGAGATCGCAACGAGCCAGTGCTCGACAACCACAACAGCGATGTGCGGACCGAAGAGAAGCAGCTCGCTCCGCTGTTTTTGCCCGATGTGGCCAAAGAGTTTCGCTCGCACTGGGATACCGTTCAAAGAGGTTTTGTCGATGACCCGAGACAGGCTGTCCGACAAGGAGATGAACTCGTTGGCCAGGTCATGAAAAGCTTAGCGGAAACTTTTTCCAATGAGCGCGCTAATGCGCCGTGAGAGAGGAGGATAGGGCGACGTTAACCGTTAACGAACTCCCACACCTTGGAGATCACCACCGACCCCTCGCCGACAGAAGAGGCTACGCGCTTGACCGATCCAGCGCGCACGTCACCCACTGCGAACACGCCGGGCTGCGAGGTTCCAAACGGCGACGTAACTAACTCCGCGCCGCGACCGGTGATCACGAACCCTTTATCATCGAGTTCCACCAAGCCCGAGAGCCATTCGGTGTTCGGTGCGGCACCCACCATTATGAAGAGCGCAGGAATGTGGAGTAGACGGGTCTCGCCCGTCTTGAGCTCGCGAACGGTGACCGCCTCAAGACTGTCTGCGCCATGCAACGCGGTCACTTCGGTATCGTACTCAATCGTGATTTTCGGGTCCGCCTCCAGTCGGCTCCGAAGATAGCTCGACATCGACGCTGCCAGGGAGGAGTCTCGAACTAGCACCCGCACGTGGCGGGCTGAGCGGCTGAGAAACATCGCGGCTTGCCCGGCCGAGTTGGCGCCTCCAATGATGACCGCCTCAGCGTCCCTGCAATGGCGTGCCTCGATTTCGGTTGCGGCATAATAGATACCGGCGCCTTCGAAGTCGGCCAGTCGGGCAAGCGACGGCCGGCGGTATTGCACGCCGGTAGCGACCACGACGGACTTGGCGCGGACCAGTTGGCCGTTGTCGAAAGTGGCGCAGAAGCTTTTGTTCTCGAGGCGTTGGAGTTTCACGGCCCGCCACGGCATTGCGAAGCGCGTCCCGAACTTCATCGCCTGTATCTGGCCGCGCCAAACTAGATCGCCGCCAGAAATTCCGGTCGGAAAGCCCATATAGTTCTCGATACGGCTCGACGCACCAGCCTGACCGCCGATGGCAATGTCCTCGACGACGAGCGCACTCAGACCTTCCGCCCCCGCACACACGCCCGCAGCGACCCCGGCCGGGCCGCCACCCACGATCAGCACATCGAACATTTCATCGTCTCTGACGTCAAGATTAAGGCCGAGCAGTCGCGCAATCTTGTCAGGTGTAGGGTCCGTCACTGCAATGTTGCGCTCAAAAACTACGGCGGGCTTCCCAGCCGCAATTGAGCAGGCCCGCGCCATCGTCTCGGCTTCCGGACTTCGCAGCGGCCACGAGCTATAAGGTATACGGTTACGACTGGCAAACTCAGCGATTCGAAGCACATTGCGGTCCTCGTCCTCTCCGATTAGCTGCAAACTGCCGTCCCGCTCATCGAGCTGACCTCGGCGGCGCGCAGAAAATACGGTGATGATGATGTCGGACATCTCCGGGATCCGGGACATAAGCGTCAGCATGGGCCCGCGTTGCACTTCGATTACGCGTGTTTCTCGAACGGCACGCATCGTCAGCGACCCGGCGCCACCATTTAGTAGCGAGATTTCGCCCATGAATTGGGTTGGGCCGAGCGTGGAGGGCACATGGCGTTCGTTCGTATAAGGATCGATCGCCTCGACCTCGCCCTCTTCGACGTAGACAAAGCTTGTGATCGGCTCACCTGACCGGGCGAGAATCGCACCTACAGGATGGGTGACCGTCTTTCCCGCTTCGCGCAGCGCCTGAACGTGAGACACGGCGAGCGGAGTGCGCTGCATTTGACGTAGATCGGCACCTATCGATTCCATCGGCTATTAACCCCTTAAAAACACCGCTCCGCCGGCTTACTCGTTCAATCTGTCAGGGCTTCACGAACCGAAATGCGAAGCGATCGGTTTCGCCCTTGATCGAGGGATCAAACACCTTGGTCGAGTGCGGATCGTCCTTGTTGGCGAGCAGCGTGCTTTCCGCGTCCAGTGCGAAGCCGGCCGCCTCCACCTCCTCGCGAACGGATGCAGGCTCAATCCGATGCAGCGACTGGGCGTCGCTCGTGCCCGCCCCGACGGCGGCGGCGTGGTCTACGATGACGTAGGACCCACCGGGCTTCAGCCGCTCGTAGACAGCTCGATTGAAGTGGGCCGCCGTCGCGCCCCTGGTCTGGATAAGCGCGGTGTGGAGATCGTGGTAGAACAGGTGCAGCCACAGGACATCCGCTGGTTGCGTGGCCTCCAACATCGCCACAAGGTCCGCCGAGACGGCTTCGACGTTCTCTCGGCCCGGCTCCTTCGCAAGCGTCCGCATGCGACCGACCGGATCGTTCTTGAAGTGGGCGACTTCGGCCGGCACGAAGCTGTAGACCCGTCCTTCGGGTCCCACGATGTCGGAGAAGAGACGGGTCCAGTCGCCGTCCCCTGGGTAAACGTCGATGACGGTGGAGCCCGCATCGACTCGTGCGAACCGGATCAACTCGGATAGCTTGGATTGGTCGTACATCGCGATCTCCGTTATGGTTGGGCATTCGCCGGCCCGGACGCCTCCACCTGCGCGGCCCGCGCCAGTGCTTGGGTGTCGATGTACTCCCGGATGTTCGCCACCTTGCCGCTTCGAACGGTGATGGCGAAGACCCAGTCGTCCTCGAACGGCTTATTCGTGGCTTTGATCTTCCCCGTGGCGGAGCCGATCACTAGGACCCGATCGCCCTGCGCCACGTATTCGGGGAGGGTTGGGTATGTCGTTTCCACCTCTTCGGACGCCTTCTGAAGAACAGCCGCCAATTCCGCATGCCCGCGGTGCGTTCCGGCCAGCGGCCAGTCCTCGCCCGGAATGATCCACTCGACGTCTTCGGCGACCACCGCCAGCAGACCCTCCTTGTCGCCGCGGCCGATCGCGGCAAAGAAGTTCTTCACGGTCTGGACGTTCTTCTCGGTACTCATAGGATCTTCTCCATTTTGCTCGGATCGGATCGCGCTCGATCCGATCGCGTGGGTTGTGTTGTCGGTGGGCACGTCGTGAGCTGTTTGAGCGCAACGCTCGCAAAGCGACGCTTACGGCCGCGGGCCGCAGCCTCCTGCCGGATGCTCGTGCGGTGATCTCGCGCACCGAGGAAATGAAGACGCGCGCGATTTCCATTGCTGAAGCCGGGGTACCACAAGTCTCGATTGCCGTGGATACTTATTCTCCGCGTACGCACCTGATTGAATGCCTGCGCATCCTGCAGGCGGACTTTCCAACGGTTGCAATCAATCTGCGCATAACGACCATGCAGGGCGGCGAGCGTTTGGTTCGCGAAGGCACGTGCGCATTGGCGGTGACGATCACGGAGGTGCCGGAGCTGAGCCCGGGTACCATAGAAAGGCAGCATCTAGGTGAAGTGCAAATGGTGACCGTCTGTGCGCCATCGCATCCGCTGGCTGCAATCGCGGGGCCGATCCTGCGGGACGAATTTGGCCGGCACATCCAACTCGTCGTAACTGAGAATCAGCCCGATGCAGAAAAGACACAACAGGGAGTCGCCGGCGAACGCCAGTGGTGGGTGAACGACCTCGGTGCGAAGCACGATCTGCTCAGAGGAAACTTGTGCTGGGGGCACATGCCGCGTCATATGGTTGCAGAAGACCTCGCGAATGCAAGACTCGTCGAACTCCAACGGCGCGCATGGCACATGCGCCCCTCACCTTCATGATCTCGCAGCGGCGCGGGTACTCGTTTTCCGAATGCGAGACACGCGTGGTCGAGCTCCTTGGCAACCTTCGGCGCTTCCCAAAGGATACCAGCCAGCGCCCCGTCTCCCGCAAAGGCAAGAAACCCTGAAGGCGCGCGCCACGCGTGAGCAACAGTCAGTATGGCCTGCCGCTTCTTGTCGGATGCGACCTACCGTAACGAAGGGCCGCTCAGGCGTCTGTTCGCCGGCCAACATAAGACCTACAAACAGTTGGTGCATCCATGCATAGCCGATGTCGAGAAAGAGTGCATCCCTGAAGTGTGCGCGCGATGCTGGTGTCGGGCTGCACGATGCACAAAGACCGGCAAAAGCAGTCGCTCTCCAACACACTTTCATAGGAAGCTCCCAAACACGCCGCGGCGTACGGAGGCGCAGGTCGCGGCCGCGGCGGTTGAGCTTGGGCTTTCTCGTACCCAAGTCATGAGCGTCTCGCCCGTTTTATCACCGATCCGCGACTGACAAGCCTCCTGCCACGCAGACGTGGCCCAACTCCGGGCAGCTCCCGTCTGGCGAATGACATTAATCTGCTCATCGACGAGACGATCGAATCGTTCTTCTTGACTCGACAGCGACCGCGCCTCCTCGACCTTCTGATGGAGATCCGCCGACGGTGCCGATCGGCAGGTTTGACGGCACCGAGTCGCAAGGCGGTGACGGCGAGAGTCAAGGCCAAACCGCGGCGGGAGATGGTCGCGAGACGCCACGGACACAAAGCCGCGCCGGATCAATATGCGCCGGCGATTGGCGCGCTCGAGTCCGATCGGCCGTTGGCGCTCGTACAGATAGATCACACACCCTCGTCGATGTCATCGTTGTCGATAGCCTCACGCGCGCGCCAATTCAACGGCCCTCGCTAACTCTGGCGATCGATGTCTGCACTCGATGTGTCGTTGGGTTTCACCTATCGCTTGAGGCGCCCTCCGCCACGAGCGTTGCGCTTGCATCACACATGCAGTGGTCCCGAAGTCCCCCTGGTTAGCCGAACGGAAGATTGAGGCTGAGTGGCCGGTGCATGGCTTGTTGACCCATTTGCATCTCGACAATGGCAAGGACTTCCACAGCGAGGCGTTGCGGCGCGGATGCGAGCAATACGGTATCGCGATCGACTATCGGCCCGTCCGAACGCCGCATTACGGCGGACATATCGAGCGCCTCATCGGCACCATGATGGGGAAGGTGCATCTGCTGCCCGGGACGACGTTTTCAAGCATCGCGGAGAAGGGAAACACCAATCCCGAAAAGACTGCCAGCATGACGATTGATGAGCTTGAGCGATGGCTGGTACAGGCAATTGCTGGGGTATATCACCGTACCATTCATCGGGCAGACGCGAACGATCTGGGCGCTGCGGGCCGGTCTATTGGGCGTCCTATATCGGCGAGCGGTTGAAGTTTCCGCACGATCTGGATGGCTGCTCCGTCATCGAGTCCTGTGGCCTGAAATTCGAGATTGGCCTGACAGGAACCCAGGCACCTCCTTGAGCAGGCCGTCGAACTGCTGTCGTATAAACCGATAACACTCGCACGACTTCTTTTTCAAGCCAGCCTCATCGAGAATTTGTATGTGAGCGCGGCGGTAAGCGATCAACCCGGCCGCTTGGAGCTTCCCGGCCTCCTCGGTAACCCCCTCTCGGCGGACCCCCAGCATCGCGGCAATGGATTTGTGGGGCATCTCAAACTCGTTCGATTCAGCGTGGTCGTGCATCGTCAGCAGCCAGCGGGCGAGGCGCTGCCCCACTGTGTGATGCTGGCTGCACGCCACCGATTGACTGATGATGGCCAGCAATGCCTGGGTGTAGCGCAGGAGCAGGCGCTGCAGCGGACTGCCAAAGCGCAGTTCTTTGCGCAGGTCGCTCGTCTTCATTCTCATCGCGCTGCCCGAAATCTGTACGATCGCTTTGTCGGGTGTCACCAGGCAGCCGAGGAAAATATTGATGCCCACCATGCCCTCGTGACCGATGATGCCGACCTCGACCGTGCCGCCGCCTTCCACGGTATCGATCATGGCCACGACGGCCGTTTCGGGAAAGTACACGTGGTCGATCCGTTGATCGGCCTGATAGATGATCTCACCGCGCTTAAGGTGTACTTGCTCGAGCCTCGGACTCAGATGCTGGTATTCAGAAGTGAGGAGCGCGTGAAGGATGTCGTTCCGGACGGGCAAGCCCGTCCCCGAAGGCTGACGCTTCTTCTTCGTTTTCATTTCAGTCGTCCGCTACATTCGTTGAGAAATTGGACTGACAGCGCTTGACGGACATCAATGGTCTGCCGGCGCAATCACGGCGTGAGGCGACGGCCGCGCGGGCAGCAGCCGGTCGGAGGCGGCAGCGCCGCCAGCAGGTGATTGTGTTGCCGATCGTGGGAGGAGCTGGGCATGGAATGAGTCTGAGTGGCCAACTACAGCGTTACCACGCGGCGAGTATATAGATCAACCGCTCTACCTGTGTGCGGTACCGTACAGAACCTTGGCCGAGAGCTCGTTCGACGCTCGGAGCACTTGGTTGACTATTCTCCGGGTCGCGTTGCTTCCACGTGACCCGGGCAGGCTCGGAACTGTGACGCTCCAGCATCTTGACTGTTTGATCTGGTTCGTGAACTCGTCCCCATCGGCAAGCCACCTTAGCTGGAACGTTGTCCGCAGCTGGTCGTTAGCTCTTCCCCGATGAGCGCCTTTCGCGGCGCTCATTTGATCACCTCTGAGGAGATGAGTCATGACTACTGCCACTGCCATACTGAGGCAACTCGTGCGAGGAAAGTTACAGTGAGCGCCAGAGCGCAGTGAAATGCGCCACCCCTGGACTTCAAGGAATTCTTTCATGAGCGTCTGGCTCAGTTCTGCGAACAAAGTGATGGACTCGGCGCGCGGCCAGGCGACAGCTGCTGCTAAGTGTCAAGTGGACGTCGATCCAGACCGCCACGTCCGGATTGGACGACACTGACCCATGGGTGCCCAGCTACTGCCCGTGTCCCTGGAGAGGCAATCGCACAGCCAACGACGCTTGCCCCGGCACATCGGTTTCATTCCGGACGGCAACCGGCGATGGGCGGTACAACATGGCCTTGCCAAGGAGCAGGGGTACGCAAGCGGCATTGCGCCGGGGCTGGCGCTCTTCGAAGCATGTAAGGCGCTCGGCGTCGAGGAGGTCTCGGTCTACGGATTCACTCAGGACAACACGCGTCGGCCAACGGCGCAGGCCGAGCAATTTCGTTCCGCGTGTGTTGCCTTCGCGCAGGAGATCTCTCGCCGCGGTGCGGCCTTGCTGGTACTGGGCGACGAGCGGTCCAAGCAGTTCCCTGTCGAGCTGGCGGCGTTTCGAACCCGCCAGGGTGAGGGCATCAAAGTCAATTTCCTCGTGAACTACGGCTGGGAGTGGGACCTGATGGCCTTAAGGAAGGCGGACTACGGTCGGCCCCCCGGCGCTCATTTGAACTGACCCGGTTCCGCTCAAAATTCCTGCCCCTCCCAGCGCGCAGTGGTCTCTGCAGCGCAACGCATTGAACGCATCCGGGGCCAGCCCACCGTCCGCGCCGATTGAAGTGGCTGGCATCCTCCCGGTTAGTGGGCGTGAGGCAGGTCCGCGGCGTGAGTACAGGAAGCGGTAGCGGTTGGCGCTGCGAGCGCAGTTGGCGTTCCAGAGGATGACAGCTATTGCGGTTTTCGACGTCGGAGCGGTTCCGCGCAAGCCAGTCAGAGCGGAGGGCCACTGTCGGGGCTGGGCCCGCGGGTATTCTGAGAGTCATCGGCGCCAGTGACGTGGTAGTGGCGACGTAGCTGCGCGCAGCAGTGTCGCTCGAGCGCCGTGGTCAGCTCCTGCAGGAGCTCGATGAGGCCGGCGGCGATCTCATCGGACAGATCCAACGGCAGACATACGATAGGCAAATCGTCGGGTTGCATACGCAGGGGTCTGTTAAGTGGAGGCCGGTGTCGCGGTGGCGTTCTTGGACTTCTTCGGTGCACAGGCCCGCTCAGTGGGTTCGGCCGTTCGAAGGGAGGGGCCGTCAATGCGGATCTTGATGCAGTGATGTTGCAGACGATCCAACAAGGCATCCAACAGGCACTTGTTCGGGAACATCGTATGCCATTCGGACGGATCGAGGTTTGAGGTGATGACGGTACTGACACGGTTGTATCGTTGGTCCATGAGACGGAAGAAGGCGTTGCACTGTTCGGGCTTGAGGGTCATGTAGGACAGCTCATCGATCACCAGGATCGACAGGCGGCTCAAGCTTTTGATCAGGCGCGAGGTGGAGCGGTCGGCGAGGGAGGTGTAGATCTCATCCAGGAGTGTCTGGGCGTTGTAGAAGCCGCCGCGGTAGCCGTTCAGGCAGGCCTCGCGTAACAGACCGATGGCAAGGCCGGATTTCCCGACGCCGGTTTTGCCGACGAGAAGCAAATTCTCATTGCGCTTGATGAAGTCCAGACCCGCGAGGGTGAGGATCTGGGATTTGTTCACTCCTGGCTGACGCTCGAACGGGAAGGAGTCCAGCGTCCAGGGCCAGGGCAGACGGGCGCTCTTCAAGCGGTTGGCCAGACATCGCTCGCGTTGATAGGCGGCCTCGTGCTCGAGCAGCCGCTCGAAGATCTCGGTGGGGGCCGCGCCCTGGTGCTCGGCGCGTTCGAGCTCAGCCTCCAGCGCGCGGGCCATGCCGAGCAGGCGCAGATTTTTCAGTTTCTCCTTCAGCGACTCACGCATCGGGGTACTGCGGGTCATGATCGGCCTCCTCGGTATTGTCCAGGGCGAAGAACTCCCCCGAGACATATTTGAGAACCAAGGCTTCCAGACGCCCTAAATCGAACAGCCCGAAGCGCAGAGCCTGCTCCAGGGCAGCGAGGAAGGCTTCGTAGGGATAGGTGCGTTTGATCTCCAGGAGCCGTTTCAATGCCCGCCGGGGCTGCGCAGGGCGAGTGAGGCCGATGCGGTCACGGCGAGTCAACTCGGTGACGTAGCGATCCAGCAGCGGATGCGCGGCACGCAGGAGCGGCTCTTCCGGCCGGGCACGGCGGGTGTGATGGACGAGTCGCCCGTGGTGCTGCGGCAAAATTTGCTTGGCATCGCGTCGGTCGAGGATGCGCGCATGGGTGGCGATCAGCTGTCCGCGATGCAAGATCTGCAGCTCCCCGGGATACTTGTAGACGCTGACCGCCTTACCGATGAGCCGATCAGGCACGGAGTAACGGTTGGTATCCACCGAGACAAAGCCCGAGAGATCCGCGACCCGTTCGATCACTTCGTACACCGGCGGCAGCACGGGCGGAAGCGCTTTCAGATACGGCTTCTCCAGCACATAGGCGGCTTCCGGAGACATGCCCAGAGATCGCTTGGGTTTGGCGTTGGCGACCTCATGGCACCACGTGAGCGCCTGGGCATTCAGGTCGGCAAAATCCCGGAACGCTCGGCCGGGCAGGAAGTTGGTTTCTATCCAGGCAAAGGCTCTCTCGATCCGGCCCTTGCGATCTGGATCCCCGATCCGATGGGCCATGAAGGTAAAGCCCAGTGTGCGTGCAAAGGCCTGCATCTCCGGAGCGACGATGGCGTCCTCGCCGGCGCCGCCGGCAAGCACCACGCTGCTGTTGTCGATCACACATCGCGCACACGCCCCGTCCATGAAGCGCACCGCCTCCAGCAGGAAGTGTTTGGCCTCCAAGCGCCCAAAGCGCGGGTAGTACTGCACATACAGGCGGCGCGAGTAGGCCAGGATCAACGCGGCACACTGTGCGGTGAGCGTCTTCTCGCCCACGCTCATTCTATGGGGAGAAGTATCAAACTGCATTTCCTCCGAGGGCTGGAAGATATATTCCCCGGATCGTTGGGGTGGCTCGCGTAACTGCGCCTGTCGGACCCAGCGCGTGAGGGTGCTGTAGGGTACCGCTTGCCCGCGCTCGCTCTGCAACAGCTGCTGCAGCCGCACGACGTTGCCCTTGGCACGGGTAAAACCCTCATCCAGCCCCTGCGGAACTCGGCGGCTCGGCCGCGGCTGCGCCGTCTGCCTCGACTCCTCCCCCGCACTCTCCAGCGTGCGCAGGATGCGTCTGACGGTGTTACGTGAGAGCTTCAGCGCGCGCGTGATCTCGCGCAGGCTGTGTTGTTTTTGCAGGTACAGTGTGCGGACCGCACTCTGGATCTCCGGCTTGATCATGTTCGTATCTCCCCAGCTCTTGACACCAACTCACCAGTCTCGCCTGCAGGCGCCGTAGCATCTCCAGCACCTCCCAGGTCAATGCCTGCCCCGACAGAGCCGCCAGACGCTCACGCAGGCGGGCGATCAGGGCATCCAGATGACGCAGGTCGCTCAAGAGTTGTCCTTCGGGGCCGCAGCGCAGCGGCTCGAGCTGGCGGTCCTGCTCCCGCGCCTGCAGGGCTTTCAGGAACAACCCCGGCTGCGCAACCATCCGCTCGCGCACCGCGCGCGATGCACGTTGGTAATGCGCAAACCATTGCGACAGCTCACGGGTGGACAACGGCTGCTCGCGCGCGGCCCGCAGCAGCGAGGCGGCGTGCGCCGCGTTGGCGCGCGCCAACGGCGACAACACCCGGGTGGCCGCCCAGCACGAGAGGCTTCCCGCGCGCACCGCAGCCAGGCACTCCGGCGGCAGCCCCGTCAGCAGCGACAACCGCCGGTTCACCCAACTGACATCCCGACCACTGCGGCGCGCCAGCTCATGTTGGGTGAGGCCAAAGCCCTCCAGGAGCTCGCGCAACAGCAACGCCTCTTCGATCGGATCGAGCCGCCGGGACTGCGCGCACGCCAGGGCCTGCAACAGCCCCTGCGCCAGCTCGCACCGCCACACCTGAATTTGTGTGGTATCCCGCCCCAGACGCTTCAACGCCGACACGCGTCGATAGCCATCAATCAACACCCAGCGCTCCCTCAGTGCACAGGCCTGCTCCTCAAGGGCCGGCACCGCCACGCAGGGAATGAGCTGTCCGCACTGCTCGATGGATTGCGCCAGACGCTCCACCGCGCGCGGTTCCGGCAGTCGCGTCTGAGCAAACCGCAGCTCCAGGCGGTGCAGATCGACTTCCAGTGCGGTGTCAGCTGCCGTGATCACGGCCGCCACGTTAGTCCCCGGGGCCGAGGCTGGCTATCACGTCCTCTTTTGCAAGCCACGTATCGCTTCCTAACTGTCGGATAACATCGCGATCTGCACCCTCCACACGTCCCCATTTGCAAGCCCGGCGGAGCCCTCCTCGTTCACAGGCCGCAGCTCGTAAGTGCCCGATCGCAAAGGCAAAAGCGGTGTCGACTCGTCCCCATTTGCAAGCACACGGCCCGCCTGCACCACCACCCGGACCCCGCGCCGTTTCTCATCCCGCTGACGTTGTTTCAGGCGGTTGCGCTCGCGGTACCCGGGGTGCTCGCCTCGCCAGGCGCGCCAGTACTGCGGATGCTGCTCGGCCCAGCTGCGCTGCACCCGCTGTTCGTTGTCCCGATAGTCCACATCGCTCCGGCGTTTGTTCTTCTGCCAGCGCCGCCGTCGTTCTCTCTGACACCGCTTCTCCTGACAGAAGCGCTGCCCCGGAACATGCGCGTCCGGTACGAACTGTTTTCTGCACGCTGCACAGGGCCGCTTTTGCATCGGCGCTCCCCGAAGTCCCCCCGGGCTCAGGATGCGCGCACTGCAGCGACTGCGCCTTCGTTGACCCGTGCAAATGCTTGGAGAACCACACAACGCGAAAACGCTTCGGATGCCAAATCACTCCTTGGCGGCATCGCAGGCGGACGAGGTCACTCGTGTGAGCGGCAGCGCGTGCCTCTTTGGGCCGCGGGCCCACTGCAAGCTCAGAAGCTCAACAGTTCCATTGTCCAACATCGAAGGCTGCGACCCACACCCCTTCGCACAACCTTCTTCGGGGTTGTCGTCTCCCTCGGTGGGTCACCTTCTTGAGCGGAGGGTGGGTCAAAGACGATGAGCGTCAAGGCGGCCAATGTCTCTCGCCTGGATTTGATAGTCCGCTGGGGCGGCGGGCGGCGCTTGAGCGGCTTTTTGCCTGTGCAGTCTGTCTATGCCGACATTTTCGTGCTAGACGCACTGTGGCCAGACTTTCAGCCGCAGCATCTGGACGCTGCGCTGGTGTTGCGCCAACAGGACCGGACGTTGGGCGGCTGAAAACGGCGTGCAGCCGCACGCTTGCCGCCTCTGATCACGCAACGCGATTTGCCGCAGTCGGCATTGCGACTCGATATGCCGTAGCGACGCCTGGATGAGCTCAGGCGCTCGCCGGGGGCGGCGCAGTGTTCGCTTCGATGCAACACTAATAGCTGTCGGAGGACGACGCCGACATGCCGCAACAGACATGAACTTTGCGGAATGACTACGCCTCGGCCTTCGTATGGATTTCCCTCAGGTCATGCTCTCCACCAGAGGCTTGCGTGCGTCAACGCACGGACGATGCACCCTGTTGAGCCCACTGTGTATGTTACCTGCGAGTGCGTCTCCACAGCTTGTCGAGGTGGAGACTGTTATGTCGTTGTTGAATTTGGCTCATTTGATCGGAGCAAGTCCATGAATACGTTTAGTCGAATCGCTACATACGGTTTGATCGCTGCGCTGGGTCTGTCGGGCTGTGTTTTTGATAGAGGGCGAGGACAGCCCTACGGTCACGATGAGCGGGGTGCCAGGAGTGAGGCTCGACGGGACGATACTGGACATCGCGATGACTGGAGGTGTGAAGGTCGGGGGCGCGATGACTCGGATGCGCGTGGCAACGATCATTGTCGTGATAGGCCCCGGTAGTCGCAGGGCCAGCGGCACGGTGGACAGTCACGCCGCGTACGACGATTGGTGCGACAGCGAACGGAACAAAATCGAAGCGAGCAGGACAATGGCGTCTGCTTCCAAATGAGGAAAGATCATGAAGACGACATTTGCAACAACCTGCGTACTCTTCGGCACGCTGCTCGGGCCCGCGATGGTCCTGGCCGCGGAGGACTCCGATGCGGACCGTTCGCACCCGACGGCATTCGTGAAGGATTCGGCGATCACAACGAAAATCAAGGCCCAACTGGCTGCGGAGCACCTGACCAGCGTGGGGCGCATTCATGTCGACACGGATAAGGATGGCGTCGTGTGGCTGACCGGCCACGCCCGGACCCAGGAAGCGGCGGACAAGGCCGTGTCCATTGCGCGTGCGACCGAGCACGTAAAGTCGGTCCATAGCGAAATTACAATCCAGAAGGATGACTGAAGTTCCGACCTGGTATGGTTGACCGCTCAAGGTGCTTGGGCGGCGGCCGTCTCGATAAAAGTATTCATAGCTCCCCGCCAAGCGGCAGCAGCGACAAGAGTTTGACTTTCAGTCTCTGCCAGCCGCTCCGCGCGGGCTCCCGGACGTATTCAACGGTCTTATCATCCTCGCGGGTGCGCCACACCAAACGCGGTGGGCCCCCAACGCTCTCCGGGCGCAACGCCAGGGCGTAGGAATTTTCCGGTTGCGCCATGGCCTCGAATCGAACCGCGGTTTGCTGCGCGAGTTCCGGGCTATCGATGATCAAACCGACCTCGGTGTTCAGTCGCTTCGATCGCTGATCGAAGTTCATCGAGCCTATGAACAGCCTCCGACGGTCGAACACGAACAGTTTCGCATGCAGTGCGTAGTGGCCATAGCGCGATAGAGTGGCCGTCTGACCGCTGCCCCTGGCGTTACCCAACAGTGAGCGTACCTCATAGAGTTCCACGCCGTCCTCGAGCAGCGAAACCCGGTAGTGCAGGTAGCCGGACTGGGCAACAAGGTCGGGGGCCGACTCGAGCGAGTTGGTCAGAATGCGTACTCGCACCTTGCGTTGGCGCAGGTCTTTCAACAGCTGCACTTCCTCGTCCGCGGGGACATAGAAGGGCGTTACCATCAGAAGCTCGGATTGCGCCGCGCTGGCGGCATCGCCCACGGGCCGTGTCATCAGTCGGCCTGCCAGCGCACCACTCTCCACGTGCTTCTTGTCGGGGCTATCGCAGACTACTTGCGCGTGCGCCCAGACGAGCGGGAACTTGCCGGAGATCATGCTGGCATACGGCTCCCCGGTTGCAATTCGCTTGACGTAGTCGATACCGCCCGTAGTCAACGGCTGCAATGGCTGTCCGGGACGCTCGCTCGCCCGCTCACGGTGTCCCGCCAAAGCGGCAGCGGTCCGCCTGTTGCGTCCCAGAGCCTCGACTGGGATCGCGAATCGGCTGTTCCAGTACTCATCGAACGTCGCGGAGAGTTGCCTGGCGATCGGACCGGCGGCAAACACATCGTCATCGGCGAACTGCGACTCCGGGTCTACCTGAAAGTATTGGTTGCCGATATTGCGTCCGCCGACGAGCGCCACCGCGTTGTCGACGACCAGCAGTTTATTGTGCATTCGATAGTCGAGTCTCGAGGCGTTGAACAGGAACTCGCCGGTTCGCAGCAACCTGACATGCCCGCGATACGCGAACGGATTGAAGATTCGGATCTCGATTGCCGGATGGGCGTCCAGCGCAATGATCTGCTCGTCGCCGGCGACTGTGTCCCCATCGTCGATCAGCACGCGCACGCGTACACCGCGATCGGCCGCACGCAGCAGGGCGTCGGTCACCAGTCGACCGGTTTCGTCGCCGCGAAAAATAAAATATTGAAGATCGAGGGTTCGTTCGGCGGCATCGATCATTTGCACCCGGGTTAAGAGCCCGTCGACACCGACCGTTATGATGCGAAATCCGGAAGTTCCGCCATGTGCTTGCGCCGCGCCTGGAAACAGGCCGCCGAGGTGTGTTTCCTCCGGATGAGCGAACGCCACCGACGCAATCCTGGGGAAATCTGCGCCAGGCGGGAGCGTTGCACAGCCACCGAGGGCCGCGGCGATGAGTATGATGAACGCAAAGGGCCGCCTAGTTCCAAGTTCAACAACGGACACCGGTCGTCTCGCGGGAGTGTCAGTGGTCGCGATCGTGCTCCGGATTCCGTCGTGGTTCCTGCGCCGGGGCGTTCGGCGGCGGCCGGCCGGTCTGCCACTCGCGCGACGGCTGCGACTCGTGCGGTGGTGACCCTTGCTCGGGCCGCCTGTCTCTAACGACGCCCGGATTCGGGGGCTGCGGCGCGGCCCCGCGCTCGACCTGGGCTCGACGCGTTTCGTCGACTCCTCGGCCGCCCAAGGGTGACCGCGATCCTGGCCGTCCGGCCGCAACGGCACCTTCCACCGCAGCCGGCCCGTTACCACGCCGGACATCCGGCGGCGGCGCACTTCGCCGGTCAGGCTCGCTCTGCGGCTGGCGCTGTGCTGGGGCCCACTGGCCAGGCGGCTGTTGGTATTGCTGGCGGACGATCGCCTCGCGAGGCCGGTAATGGTAGTTCTGGTTCCGCAGCGCCTGTTGCTGATCGACACGGGGGTAGCGATCCCCTCGGTACTCGCGCTGGTATGTTGGCAGCGGAGCCGGCGCAGGAGCGGAGGCGCGATCCCATCGGTCCCAACCACCGTGGCGCCGTTCCCAATCACGACCCCAGTGCTCGCCCCAGCGAGGCGGTGCTTCCAGACCCCAGTCGCGAAAATACGAAGGCGGCTGCCGGTAGTAGCGAACCGGGACTCGCAACACAAACAAAGGCACGAACTCGGGGGCCACGATGTCCCATGGACCGTCGTACCAGGAGCTCGAGTACCAATTATCCTGCGCGTAAACCCAGTAGCGGCCGTCGTAGAAAAAGTAGTTCGAGTCGAGCTGCGGGGCGTAGTAGACGGGGTAGCCCGGAACCTCGACAAGATCGGGGTAGAGCGACAGGTTGATTCCGATGCTGACCTGGGCGCTGGCGGGCGCGTACGTGCCGAGGAGCATGCAGGCTACGACAATTGCTGAGCGCATTTTTCCGACCTGCCTTTGGAGAGCGGGATCGGCGGCCGGGATTGTCAGCGGCAGTCACGCCGACCCATTGTTAGCTTGAGACGATGGATCGCAGTGACAGGTTAGCGGATCGGCTTCGAGATGCTCTGTGCGCCACCGAACGGCCATTCATGCATCGGTCTGTCGACTGCCTGAAATGCTCCGGCATCCGATCCACAGCAGTGCTAGTGATGTGGGCGGCATCATGCAGGTGCGCGATGTGATCGAGAATGGCTACTGGCACGCCCGGAGCTTGGCCTACACGGCCACGCCGACGTCTTCCCCTTTCATGCCCGTGCGTGGATACTGCCTCCAGCTCCCCGAGGCCGGAGTCGATGAGTATCCGACGAAGAAGCTGCCGGGCTGTTGTTACGGCAGTAAGCGTCGCGGCAGATCAATCGTGAAAACACACCCTGAGCGGGGTATGTCGCGGACCCTGAGAACGCCACTGTTTGCCTCGACGCTGCGCCGACAGATGGCCAGCCCGAGTCCAAGGCCGGATCTGTCCGCGCCGGCCTGCTTGAACGGCAGAAACATCTCCTCCGCGGCGCCCTGTGGAAGGCCGCCGCAATGATCCTCGACATCGATGTGGATGCGACCCGCGGCTGCGTACGCGTTCAAAGAGACTTCGGTGTTGGGCTGCGTGAACTTGAAGGCGTTTTGCAGTAGGTTTCCAACCGCCGAGTAAAGCATTTCCTGGTCGCCATCCAGTGCAAGTCCCGTGTCAACATCAGCGACGGTAAAATGACACCCCCGCGCCTGCGCCTCAAGCGAGGCAGATATTCTGACGTCGGCGACGAAATCGGCGAGGCAGATCAGTCGGTGTCGCGGAGGCATCCCCGCTGCCACTCGCACGTCGGCGAGGGATCGATCTATGAGACTGCGCATACCAATCAAGCACCTGTCCAGCACGCCTCCCGTCGCGCCGTTTAATCCTACGTGGCCGGCTTTGATGGCCATCACAGCAAGAGTGGCGGTGTGAATTTGATTTCGTAGCTCGTGCGCGAGAAATCCGAGCCGTTCATTCAAGGCATTGACGTTGCTATTCTCTGCCAAAGAACTGCGCTGAAAAGCAAACTCCGTGACGGCATCGGCGATGCCATTGTCGAGGCAGCGGTTGAGAGTTCGAAACTCATCTATTTCGATCGGTGCGCCACGTTCACAAGCCAGATCCGTTATTGCCTGGCAGAGATCACCGTAGTCGTGAACAACCTGCTCAACCGTGAATCCGTGTTGTGATAACTCACGCCCATGCAACGCCGCGGTTACGGCGATCTCGGACACCACGGGCCCACCGCCCGAGGGTCCGGAAACCATTCGGCTTCGCATCGGCTCCGACGTCCGCTCGACCTGGAGCGTCTTAATCAGCTGATCAAGGAAAGCCGGTATTCCGTGCGTCAGCTCCGCGTCGGTCACTTTTGGCGCAAGCCGTTTAGCGACCTTGAGCCGGCACCGCTCGATCAAGTCACCTCTGTTGGTCGTAAGAAACTCGTGTAGCATTTTGGCACCCTAAGTCAGTCCCGGTCGTAGCTCCGCGTACCGTAAATCTGCGTGGGCTCTTCGCGCGCGTAGAGGCATCTGCAGGATCTCCATCGCTTGGCGACTTCAGTTGTCTCCCGCGCCTTGCGGCGAGCATCGAGCAAACAAACGAGTCAGTGGGGCATGGATCGGAGATTCCCGGTTTGCGGTACTTCTGCGGCTTGAGGCGGCAACCGCGCAGCCAGCAAGCGGTCGGTTTCTTTATTCACCACACCGAGCCTCCAAAGTGGGTATCGACCCCAAAACTACTCCACGAGCCTTGGAAGGCGGACCGTGAACTCGCTTCCGTGTCCTGGGCCAGCGCTTGCCACGGTGACGCGGCCACCATGGCGCTCGACCAGACTGCGCACCAAGGCGAGTCCGATACCGAGGCCCGCCTCCGCCCGGCGCGATGACGGATCCGCCTGGACGAAAAGATCAAACACGTGCGGCAGAACATCGGGGTCCATGCCGATACCAGAGTCGCGAATGCGGACGACGGCTTCGACCTCTTCCCCTTCCACGAATAGCTCGACGTTACCCCCCGCGTCGGTGTATTTCGCTGCGTTCAGGAGCAGGTTCACGAACACCTGCTCGAGTCGGACAGGATCCGCCCGCAGCCACACGGGCGAATCCGGAAATGATGTGGTCATCCGGTGACGGCACTGTTGCATCGTGAATTCGACGGTCTGCGCGGCGCGAGCTGCAAGGACCCGCAGATCGATTCGTTCGCACTTCAGGCGTAGCTGGCCGCTTCGAACGCGTGACACGTCTAGAAGGTCTTCGACGAGACGCGTCATCTGCCCAACCTGACGTTCGATGAGCATTCGCGCCTTCACCGCGGAGGGATCCGCAGACGTATCCATGCGCAGAATACGGGCCGCACTGCGAATCGCGTCCAGCGAATTGCGTAGCTCGTGGGAAAACACCGCCATGAACTTGTTGTTCCTGCCGCTCTCCATGCCAAACTCTCGGCCGCTCGACAACAGATGCCAAATTTGAAAGCGGTCCGCTCGCTCCCGGATACTGTGCTGGAACATTTGGAACATTTCATCGGAGAGGGCGTTGAGACTATGATCGGCAAGCTCGTTGTCGGCCGTGCGCCCAATGATGTGCTGGACGTTCGCATGGCCATCACAAGCCGATTCAGATTGATCATTCATGGGCTTCTCCCGAGTGATGATTCGATGATCAGCACGCCCCTCATGCGACCAACCCTCTCACTGGCCAGTTAGGTGCTGACCGAGGTTGCGTCTCGCGCTATTGCCACTGCTCGCGAAGCTAAACAGCAGACCCCACGCCGTCTGTGCGCGAGCGCACCTACTGCATTGCGAGGTCTGATCAAGGGCTTACCCCTTCGTGGTGGCAGGCGGACGCAAAATCTCTCGTAAATTGAAAGCCCTAGAGCCTCCTGGAGCGCAGCCCAGAGGCTGTACGCTACCGCACATAGGCGCCAAGAATGGTCTAGACTAGGGCAACGCATCGTTTGCTATCGAGACGTACAATGGCGGGGACACCCCACCCACAGCAAAATCACATTCTGGATGCGTTGCCGCAGGCAGAGCGCGAGCGGCTATTCCCGCATCTGAAACTCGTCCCGCTGCCGCTGGGTAAAGCGCTGTACGAGTCGGGCGATATGCTGCGACACATCTATTTCCCGACCGACGCCATTGTCTCGCTTCTGTACGTGCTCAAAGACGGCGCGTCGGCGGAAATCGCGGTAGTCGGGAACGATGGCGCGATAGGCGTCGCTTTATTCATGGGGGGTGAAACCACGACGAACCGCGCCGTCGTACAAAGCGCCGGCTCCGCATACCAGATGACCGGCGCGCGCCTCAAGGAAGAGTTCGAGCGTCACGGCGAGTTGTTGCACATCCTATTGCGCTACACGCAGGCGTTAATCACTCAAATGGCTCAGACCGCGGTGTGCAACCGGCATCACTCAGTGGACCAGCAGTTGTGCCGCTGGCTGCTGCTGTCTCTCGACCGGCTGTCATCGGACAAATTGACCATGACCCAGGAACTGATCGCCAACATGCTCGGCGTGAGGCGCGAAGGCGTTACGGAGGCCGCCGGGAAGCTGCAGAAGCTCGGCGTGATCAGGTACCGCCGTGGCGAGATTGCGGTGTTGGACCGACCCCGGCTGGAGCAACTCTGCTGCGAGTGCTATGCCGTGGTCAAGACGGAGAGTGACCGCTTGCTGCCTCTGCATCCACTTGCAGGGTGAATCGATCCACTCGCGACTGACCGATGTGTCGTCCGAGGGTTGTCACGCAAGCAAGTGTCGAGGCAGGTGGATCGTGAATACACACCCGGAGCGCGGTAAGCCGCGGAACCGCAGAACTCCATGGGGTGCCTCGACGCCGCGCCGACAGATTGTAAGTCCGATTCCCCAAGCCGAATCCGTTTCACCAATGAGGCGACCGACAACACATTGAGGAACGCGCCACCGCACCTGGCGAAAAAGTTGGTCTCGAAGATGCGCCGCGCGAGATCTTCGCTGTCCAACACAAGAAAGCCCTCCGGTTGGGCAATGTGGGCAGCGTGATTCGGCGGCTGCTCGATCACCGATCGACTGGTGAGGGCAACCGCCAACGCTATTCGCCACTGGATCCAAAGACGTCAGGCAGGGGATGTCACAGGATTTGACACTCGATTTGGCACTCGACTGCCCCATCCCCGAGCTGAGGTACTAACAATGCTCGAGAAAGTATGGCTGGGGTGGAAGGATTATTCGGCCCTGAAGGGCCTCACCCCTTCGGGGCCGTCCCTCCGGGCGTTGAAGCGACCGACAACTCGGCCGCACCTCCACGAACACCGGCTGATAACTTGGGCCGGTTCACCGAGCCCTCCGGGACGTTATCCTTCCGCCCGCGCCATAAAACAAAAAAGCCCGCCAGCTGGCGGGCTTTCGCGTTTATGGCTGGGGTGGAAGGATTCGAACCTCCGAATGGCGGGATCAAAACCCGCTGCCTTACCACTTGGCGACACCCCAAGCACACAAAAAAGCACGTGCATTCTAAGACGCCGCAGCCGCAAAAAGCGCTGCGCGTCCGTCATCGAAAACCCGCGGTACTAAGCAGCCGTCGTCAGCAACCGCGCTCGTACTGGCGATTCATTCAGGCCCCGCGCGACAAACGCGCGCCATCGATCCGGCACCCGCGCCGCGACGCGCTCCGCGTCGATCGCGCTCGCGAACGAGGCAAAGATACAGGAGCCAGTTCCCGTGAGCCGCGCCGGCGCGAATTTCTCGAGCCAGCTCAACGCGTCCGCCACTTCCGGATAGCGCGCCCGGACCACCGGCTCGCAATCATTCCGGCTGGCCGAAAGCCCGCCTGGGCCAAAAAAGGCGCGTATTGTGATGACGGGGGAATTTCGTGTCAATTCAGGGCTCTGGAACACGTCACGAGTCGGCACGGCGACCCCGGGATGGACGACCACGTACCAGCGCTCCGGCAACTCCACCGACTCGAGCCGCTCCCCCACACCCTCGGCCCACGCCGAAGAACCTCGAATGAAAACAGGGACATCCGCGCCGAGCGGCAACCCGATCCGGGCAAGCTCCTCGATCGAGAGGCCACAGCGCCAGAGATGGTTGAGCGCCAGGAGAACTGTGGCCGCGTCCGAGCTTCCGCCACCGAGCCCCCCACCCATCGGGATGCGCTTCGTGATTCGCAGCGAGGCCCCGGCCTTGCAGCCCGTCGCCGCCTGGAGCGCCTTGGCCGCTCGCACCGTGAGGTCCGAGTCCGGATCGACTCCAGTCGGGCCGGCCGGACGCTCGATACGCCCGTCCGCAGTCACCCGGATGGCGACCGTGTCATTGAGATCAATGAGCTGAAAGAGCGTCTGCAGCTCGTGATAACCGTCGGCGCGACGCCCCGTGACGTGCAGAAAGAGATTCAGCTTCGCCGGCGCCGGCCACTGCGTTTCGGCGCCCGTTGTCACGTCACTCATGAGCCCCAGCCGTCGACAATCAGGCGGACCCGCACACCCGAGCGCTGCACCGTCATCTTCGCCGGCAGCCAAGCCGCAGCCGCTCCAGCGGCTGCTCCGGCCCCGCCGCCCGCAGCCTCGGCAGCCGCAGTCCCGCCACCCGCCACCGGCCCCGGCATATACCCCGTGTAATCGATCTCCCACCCCCCCTGCTGCAGGCTCTGCAACCGCTGCTGCTGCAGATCGAGCACCTCGTTGAAGGGCATCGTGGGGTCCGGCACTCCCAGAATCCAGTACCTCAAGCTGCTCAGCGGCGGATCGAACCCGAGCCGCCCGACGAGCTCCGCCCGCGCCGCATCGCTATCGAGATGATCCCCGTGCGAATTGACGATACTGAGCGTGTTGCCGTCGGCCGAGATCTGCACCGCGCCGGCCCCGAGCGGCCCTTCCAACGACACCTGCGAATGAGAGCCCTCCTGCTTCCAGCGTAACCCCGCGTTGAAGCCATCCTTGCCCGCGGCAACGGCGACGCGTCCCTTGAGCGCATAGTGATCGCGGGCCTGCAACTCGCTGCGAGTTGTTTCCCAGGTTTGTCCCACACTCACGGGAGGTTGTTGCACCGGAACCGTGCGGCAACCGGCGATCACGGCCACCGCGACGATTGCCAGCAGCCTACTTCTTCGCATCGGGCAGGAACCGCGCCAGGGTCGCCTTCAGGGCACGCGAATCAGGCTCGCGCGCCAGGGCAGCCGCCCAGACCTTGCGCGCCTGACTGTGATCGCCACTCACCCAGAGCGCCTCGCCCCAGTGAGCCGCGATCTCGGAGTCGTGGCTGATGTTGTACGCGCGCTCGAGCAGACTGAGCGCGCCCTTCGAATCGCCCTGCTTGAACCGAACCCAACCGAGACTGTCGATGGTCATCGGATTGTCGGGCATGATTCCCAATGCGCGCCGCACGAGCGATTCGGCATGCGACAGCTCGAGGTTGTGATCCGCAAGCGTGTACCCGAGCGCATTCAACAGCACCGGATCGTCGGTGCGCTCCGTCAGCAGGCGCTCGAGTGCGTCGACGGACTCGTGCACGTGCCCCGCCTGCTCGAGAATCACCGCCCGCTCGTATTCGATCGAGGGATGCCGCGGATGACGATCGAGCGCCGTACCCAACAACTCGACGGCGGCATCGGCCTCGCCGTGATCGGCCAACAGGTGCGCCTTCGTAACCGCCAGATCCACCTCCGTGTCGGGATGCTCGGTGACGTAATCATCCAACAGGGTCAACGCTTCCTTGCGATCGCTCCTGGCGAACAGTAGTGAGGCCGCGCGTGAGCGGGCCGACAGCGCGACCGACGAATCATACAATCTGCGGTAGCCGGCAATCGCCGCATCGGGATCGCCGTCGCGCGCGGCGATATCGGCCAGGTACAACAACGCGGCTTCATTGCCTTCACCGCTGGCGGCGAGCTCGGCGAAGCGCTGCTGCGCCTCCTTCATGTCCCCCGCGTCGTAGGCCAACAGCGCCAGGCGCCGGTCGATCTCGCCGGCGGGCTGCTTCGAGCGCAACCGTTCCAACTCCTGGTGGGCATCCTCCATGCGATCGAGGGCAATCAAGACATCCACCAGGTCGTAGGGGCTCTGCTCCGGGTTGTTCCGAACGGCTTCGCGAGCCGTGGCGATGGCCTTGGCGGCATCGCCGCGCACCACGTAGGAGCGGGCGAGAACGAGCAGCGCCGCCGGATCCTTCGGGTTGTGTTGGAGCGCTTCCTGGGCATAGCGCTCGGCCCGTTGCGCATCGTAGGCACCCAACGCCAACTCACTCAGCAGCGCCGTCGCCTCCGGTGAGTTCGTCGATTCGAGCGTCGTGCTCATCGCCGATAGAACGGTGGACGCATCGGACTTCTCGAGCAGCAGCGCGGTCAGCGCCGTCAGGCTCAGCAGCAGCGGCCTTTCCTCATCCTTGCCGCCAGGGCGAACCGTTGCACTCGGCGCCTCCGAACTTGGCGCCCCGCCGCTATCACCACCCGCGGAAGACCCGGCACCTTTTCCAGTGACACCCGGCACCCCCTTCAGCGCCGGCGGCGGTGGCGGAGGCGGCGCGTGGGAGAACTGGTTGACCGCCTCCCGCGCCTCCGGTAGGCGGTAGAGCTGGACAGCCACGTAAGCGTATCGGGCGTCAGCCTCGCCGCTGTTAGGGGCGAGCGCATGCCACCGGCTGACGGCCTGCCAAGCCGCGGGAAGATGCGCGCATTTATTCGCCACCTCGTAGGCGTGGCGCGCCAGCGCCGGATCGGTGCTCACCTGCGCAGCGCGCACGTAGGTTTCCGAGGCGGTCTTGCAATCGCCCTTTTGGAGCGCAATCTCGGCCACTACGCCCAGAGCGATCGGGTCACCCTTGGGGACCTCTTCCTTGGCGGCTGGCCCGCCGGCACACCCGGCCACGAGCGCGAGGACCACCGCAAGGGCCAGTCGTTCCATCCGATGTCGTTGAAGAATAATGGTAAGCACCTTCGAACACTGCGGACACTATAGAGGCTCGCCGTCGAGCGCGCATCGGCCACCTTGTTACAATGTACGGCTAGACTCCCTGTATCCCCACCGCACCCTATGAAGGAATCCATCCGACTGCGGCTCGAAAAGATGTCCGATCGCTTCGAAGAGGTCGGCCGCCTGCTCACGAGCGTGGAAGTTGCCGGCAACTCGACGCAATTTCGCGACCTGTCCATGGAGTATGCCCGCTTGCAGCCGCTCGCGGAGCGCCTCCGCAGCTACCACAGTCTCGAGCGTGACCTGGCCTCTGCCCAGGAAATGCTAGCCGACCCGGACGCCGGCATGCGCTCCCTCGGTGCCGAAGAGCTTACCCGGGTCAAAGGCGAAATCGAGGCCTCCGAGGCCGATTTGCGCCGGCTGCTGTTGCCCAAGGACCCGAACGACGAGAAGAACATCTACCTGGAAGTGCGCGCCGGAACGGGAGGCGACGAAGCCGCGCTTTTCGCTGGCGACTTGTTCCGCATGTATGGACGTTGGGCTGAATCCAAAGGCTTTACCGTCGAGATCCTGAGCGAGAGCCCGGGCGAGCACGGTGGTTACAAGGAAATCATCAGCCGCATTGCGGGGCGAGGCGTGTTTTCCCGACTGAAATTCGAGTCGGGGGCGCATCGCGTCCAGCGAGTACCTGCGACGGAAGCACAGGGACGCATTCACACGTCGGCCTGCACCGTCGCAATCCTTCCGGAGATCGACGAAGTCGAGCAGGTCGACATCAATCCCGCGGACCTGCGGACCGACACCTACCGTTCCTCCGGGGCCGGCGGCCAGCACGTCAACAAGACGGACTCCGCCATCCGCATCACCCACATTCCAACCGGCATCGTCGTGGAGTGCCAGGAAGAGCGCTCCCAGCACAAGAACCGCTCCAAGGCGATGGCTTTGTTGAAGGCCCGCCTCCTGGCCGCCGAGCAGGAAAAGCAACAATCGGAACAGGCGCAGTCGCGCCGGCTGCAGGTCGGTAGCGGCGACCGGTCCGAGCGCATCCGCACCTACAACTTCAAAGACGGTCGGGTTACCGACCACCGCATCAACCTGACACTCTACAAGCTGCCGCAGATCATGAACGGCCAGATGGACGAGCTGCTCGATGCCCTCCACCAGGAGCACCAGGCGGAGATGCTCGCCGCGGAAGAGTAAGCCCCTTGCCCACAACCAGGTCGCGCGCGACGCCCGAGCTCTTGCTGGACAGCGTTACCGGCGTCGACCTTGCGCTGCCGGTTGCGGGCGCCGGCGCACGCTGCTACGCATTCGTCATCGACTGGCTCATCCGCGCCATCCTGTTCGCCGCCTGGTACGGTGTCGCAGCTTTGATCTACAACGGGCGCTGGAGTTTTGCGGCGCCCCTGAACCCCGACCCGCGCTGGTTTGTGTTCGTCGTGGCGCCGGCGGCGGGCACCTACTTCCTCTATCACATGGTGCTCGAGCTCGCGCTGCAGGGTCGGACGCCCGGCAAACGCATGGCAGGCGTCCATATTGTCGCCCGAGACGGCAGCACACCGGGAGTCGGCGCCCTGCTCACCCGCAACGTATTCCGACTGGTGGATTCGCTACCGCTCTTCTACGGCATTGGGCTGGTAGCAACGCTTGTGACAAAGGATCACATCCGCATCGGTGACATGGCCGCCGGGACACTCCTGGCGTATGAGCGCACCGACGTTGCCTTGCCAAGCGCCGCCGACGCCGAAATCGCCGGCGACCTCCTGTCCCGCTGGTCTTCCCTCACCAGCGACGCCAGGCAGCACCTGGCCATTGAGATCCTCTCGCGATACGGCTACGAGTACGGCAGTACCGCAGCGACCGACGCTACACTGCGAGCCCAACTCGAACGGTTGTCTCGAGGCCCGACGCGATGACTCGAGCTCGAGCTCAAACTCCAACCCAACGCGACGAGGCCCTGCAGGCCGCATTGCTCCAGCGCACCGAGCAATGGCAATCCGCGGCGGCACGCTCCGAGCGGCTGTCACGTGAGCGAGCCGCCAACCTCGCCGATGCAACGCAAATGGCCGACGACTACCGCCTGCTGGCACACGATCTCGCACGTGCACGCCGCTTGATGCCGGATAGCCGCGTAAGGCAATACCTCGAAGCAGCGTACCTTCGCGCCCACGCCACTCTCTATCGAGAGGCGTCCCGCCCGGCAGAGGCCCTGTTGAGTCTGTTCCGGGTCGAGATTCCCGCCGTGGTGCGTTGGCTGACGCCCCACATCATCTGGGCGACCGCTATTTTCATCCTGACCGTGGGTGCCGGTTACTGGATGGTGCACACCTATCCGGACCTCATCAGCCTGTTCGCCTCGCCGGACCTGATCGCCACCGTCGAGCACGGGCAACTGTGGACCGCAGGCATTCTCAACATCGTGCCCTCCTCCGTGCTCTCGTTGCAGATCCTCACGAACAACATCGTCGTCAGCCTGTTCGCCTACTGCGCCGGCTTCGTGTTCGGGCTCGGGACACTCTACATCCTCGGCCTGAATGGGCTGATGCTAGGAGCTGTGTTTGCCTTCACGGGCCAACATGGGCTCGACGGCGCCCTGTTCCGGTTCATCGTGCCGCACGGGTGTGTCGAGCTTTCGGTGATGTGCCTGTCCGGCGCGGCAGGCGCTGCGGTCGGCGAAGCACTGATACGGCCCGCTCACGGGGACCGCATGAAATCCTTTCAGGTCGCAGCACTGCGCTCCGGCAAACTCCTCATCGCCTGCGCCCTGCTGCTCGTCGGCTCGGGAATCATCGAAGGCTACCTCTCGCCACGGGCCGGCATCCCGTTGTGGCTGCGCATGGCGGTCGGGGTAGGCTATTGGCTCGCGATGATCGCGTTTCTCAGACCCTTCGCGTCCGACGTAACACCTCGTACTGAGTCAACAGTGTTTTCTCCAGTGACTCCGGCGGCGCCACGATAACGGGCGCCCCCAAGCGACTCAGTTGCAGCCGATGCAACGCGACGCGCTCCTCGTGCTCCTGCGCGGCAAGCGCAACCCAAGGATCGCGCCATCCCCGGGCTTCACTGCGTGCAAGGTTGGCGATCTCAACGCTGCGCACGCCAGCCACGACGACGAGGTGAGGCGGCGATAGCAACCTGACCGCCCGAGCCAGTGGGTCGGCGACATTGGCATCGTCGAGGTCGGTCAACAGAATGACCAGTCCGCGCCGCTTCAACATCCCACGGATCCTGACAGCGGCCGCCATGGGGTCGGACTCCGCCGACTCGACGCGCAGTCCCTCGAGCGCCTGCCTGATGCGAGTCACAGCGGGCAACCCCCGAGCGGGCGCGCACGTCACCAAGGAGCGGTCCGAAAACACCATGAGCCCTACACGGTCATCGTTCGGAGTGGCAATTTCCGCAAAGCGCGCCGCAACGTTGGCATACAGACCAAACCGGTCGAGGGGACCCGTCCGCATGCGACTGAAGCGCCCCGCATCGATGGCAATGAGGATGTCGAGATGCTGATCCTCACTGAATTCCCGTGTCACCAGCCGCCGCGTACGCGCCGTCGCCTTCCAGTCGATACGCGCCAACGGGTCGCCGTATCGATAGCCACGCAACTGGTGCAACTCCGCGCCTGCCCCCGCGACACGCCGTAGTCGCGGACCCGAAGGATCGCCACGAGGTTGCGCGCCGCCAACCCCCAGCGTGTCAGGCACAACCGATACGTGTCCGGAGGCGGGATGCAACTGCCTGGGCCACCAGGCAAGTCCCAGGCGCCCGAGCAAACGCGCGGGCAACACCCGCCACGACTGCTTCCCGAGCCGGACCGGGACGAGCGTAATCGGGTCCCGGCCTACCCCATGAGCAGGCGCCACGACCGAGCGCAATTGCGTCAGCGGATCGAAGCCGTCCGGCAGCACGGGCGCAAATTCCAACGTCACCGCACGCGAGGAGTCGTTCTGAAAAGTGAACGCGGCGGCCTGTTGGCGCCCGAGAAAGGCCCTGGGTGCCGTTTCGATGCCCGCGACAAGCGCCGTCCGCCGCGACATGACACTCTCGAAGGACAACCCCAACAGCAGCAGCATCGCCGGGATCTCCCACAGCGACGCAAACCCCCGTTGGCTGGACCAGATGCCGGCAACCGCCAACACGGCGGTCAACAGGATCAGTGCGTAAGCGCGTTGCGCCAGGTGCATGACAAACACCTCATCGGGGCACCGGAGTCTCAGCCAGCAACGCCCGCACGACATCCAGGTCCGTGAGTCCCTCGAGTGCGGCCTCCGGCGTCAACACCAGGCGATGCGCAATAACCCAGGCTGCCGCCTCCTTCACATCGTCGGGGATAACGAAATCGCCGCCTCGAAGCCCAGCGGTGATCCGCGCGGCCTTGACCAGGGCCAACGCGCCGCGCGTCGACAAGCCCAGCGACAGACGAGGATGCTCCCGCGAGGCCGTCGCGATATCCAACACGTATCCCAACAGGCTGTCCGCAACATGAATCTGCTCGGCCTCGATCCTGGCCTCCTCCAACAGGGAGCGCTGCACGGCCTGGACGCTCTCGATGATGACCGGCATGGGGGCCATCACCTTACCGTAGCGGCTGAGAACCTCGGTCTCCGCGGCACGGGCCGGGTAATTCATGTCGACACGCAGCATGAATCGATCGAGCTGCGACTCCGGCAACGGATAGGTCCCTTCGAACTCGCGGGGATTCTGGGTCGCCAGCACCAGGAAGTCGGGAGGCAGGGCCAACGCCGAGCGCTCCACGCTGACCTGCCGCTCCTCCATGGCTTCGAGCAACGCGGACTGCGTTTTCGGCCCCGCGCGGTTGATCTCGTCCACGAGCACGACGTCGGCGAAGAGCGGCCCCGGGCGGAAGACGAAGTCGCGCTTCGACTCATCGAACACGTGAATGCCAATGATGTCGCTGGGCATGAGATCAGAGGTGCCCTGGATACGCTTGAACTCCCCGCCGAGCGCACGCGCCAGGGTCTTGGCCAACAAAGTCTTGCCCAGACCCGGCACGCCCTGCACGAGCACGTGACCGCGCGCGACGAGCGCTATCACCAAGGCGCGGATTGACGTATCGGCGCCGACGACGACGCGACCTAATTCGCGAGCCAACAAGGACTCGAGCTGCTGCAAGTTGACGCTCATGCGGTGAGATGCTTTTCTATTCTGACCATCAGGTTCTGCAAGGGCCCCAGGGGTACCGCACGGGCGGCGCACGCGTCAGCGTACCAATCCTTCAGTTGCCGCAACTCCGCGGCGGAAACGCCCGCTTGCCCGGAGGACCCATGGGCCAGCCCGGGGGACCCATGGGCCAGCCTTTCGAGCAATTCCCACGGAGGCTCGGACTTTCCACCCACGAGGCGGCCACGCAGACGGCGAAAGAAATGCTCGAACAACCCGCGCGCCCCGGCGTCAGATGTCAGAACCCGCGCCAGAAAGCCTCCGGTAACTTGCACTAGCTCGGCCTCACGCGGCGCGGGCACATGGGCCCCGGGCAATTGTAACTGCGTCGCACCGAGCACCCAGCACAGCCACAGCCCCGCGAGGATGCCGATAGTCTCGTACAAGCGGGGGTCGCTGTAGAACTTCGCCGGATCGTAAGCAGCCCCGAGCCCCTGGTGCATGTCGTCGAACAGGACCGCGCCTCGCGGACCCACCGTCGCACCGACAATGTTCGCCAGCAACCGTCCATTGTCCGCCAGACCGAGCGCGCGGTTCGTAAACAAAGACCCCAGGCCGCTCACAATGATCCGTCCGCTGCCGAGGGGCCGGGTCCATAACACGCCATCCCCCGTCTCCTGCTGGTGCGCCAGAGAAAGCACGAAGCCGTCATAGGGAATCTTCACAGCCCAGGGCTGCGACGGATAGTCCGACAGCGCTACGGCCGAACTGACGCCTGAAAAATACGCGTAGGACCCGTTAGGAACCAAGGTGCCACGCTGAGGCTGCGCAAACGCGCGCGCTGTTGCGGCTATTCGCGCGCCAACCTCATCAGGGACGCCTTTCCTGGTAGCGCCAGCGGCGTTGCTTCCCGACGCCGAGGCCCGGGCCCGCGCCGACCCCGAGGCCGACCGCTGACTTCCCGGATCCTTGGCCGCCAACTCGAATTCGAGGCCCGTCAGAAGGCTCAGGTCCCCCGACACCGGCCGCCCCAGCACAAACGCCCAATCCGGATCGTCCGACAACGCCGCCAGCACCAGCAGGGTGTTGCCGGCCTGAACCCAACGCTCGAGCGGCGGCAGCTCCTCTGTTTTGAAGGAAGTTGCCGCGGGCAATGTCACGATCAACAAGTTACCGGTCGCGGCCAATCCAGGACGGACGGCCAGCTTGTTGAATCGCTCCCGGACCGACACTGTTCTGACGTGCTGCTCGTCCAACCAGGCCATCGCACCGTTGTAACCGCTGGCGCGCCGCTCTTCGGATGTAGGGCGAGGCACGTCACCTCTACCGCCGGTTCCAGCATCGCTGTGCATGAACATCGCGAGGAACAAGGCAAGGGCCCCGCACGCGCACACCAAGGTAACGAGCCGATCTCTCATACGGTGGAACCCGCAGAAAGCCGCTCGAGCAACACCCGCCCACCCTGCAGAGCCGCGGCAACCCCCGCGCTCGAGACCTCCGCGTCGGAAAATCTCACGCGCTCCGACATCCGCGCCAGGTTGGCGAGCCGCTCGCGGTCTACCTCGTCTGACAGGAGCGCGGCATGCGTCAGCTCACGGACCGTGAGGCCGCGTGACTGCGGCAGTCGACCCGTCTCCGTGAGCCGCCATAGAACCAACTCAAGCAACAGGCGGGGCTGGACCGCACGATCCGCTTGCTCCACCTCAGCCCAAGTCCGGCAGGCCGCCGCACCGCCCTCGATCCTGGCGACAACCCCGGCGCCTTGCACACCCGGGCGCCCCCTCCCTACGAAACGGCGCCGCAGTCGCCCGAGCAACCCACTGACACGCAGCTCGTTGACCAGAATCAGCACAGCCAACACGACTACGAGCGCCAGGGCAACGTAGGAAACGAGCTCGAGGGCGACTTGAGAGAGCCCGTTCTGCGCCACGAAGTGAGAGAACCAGTCGTCGTCCTCCTCTTCACCCCGCTCGAACACCTCGCGCAGCCAGGCCTTCGTCCGGTTCCACCACCCGCGGCTCTCGTTCGCACGGTCCCCCGCCAGGCTCGCCAGAACAGCGGGCAGCGCGGTCACATTCAACTGACGGGTCCCGGCCGAACGCGCTCCATCGCCCGACGCCAAAAGCTCTGCGAGCTGCCGCAACCCGCCCGCCGACAGATCGTTACCGGCCCGCTTCCAGTCGCGGGGCAACCATACCGCCCAACCACTCGCTTCGATCCGCCGAGCCAGGTCCGGGCAGCGCGCGCTGATGTGCTCGTAGCCGATATCGATCTCGGGATTGAGTCTCCTCAAACAGTCGTCGATCGCGAGCCGGGCAGGCTCGCCCGAGGCCACCTTCGCGTTCGCAGCCGCACGTACCGGCACCTCGGCCCCGTGCGCCGGCGCCGCCGAGCCCAGCCCCGGCAATCCAGCCAGAGCGAGACACGCGGCAGCGAACCCGCCCACTCGCCCACCTGCCATGATTCACTCGACAGCCAGGCCGGCGATACGCTGCTGCAGGTCGAGGCCTTCCTTGCGCACCCGCAAGTCGCCAAACACTGCGAGCAGTAGCGCGCCAACAAACGGAGCCACCAGGGCGACGGTGGCATTTGCCAATACGCGGTAAACGGCCATCATGACCGGAATGTCGGCCACGAGCGCGGGAACCACCAGGGCGATCACAATGGCCACGAGAATCGCGAGAACCATGACGGCCGCGGCGCCAACAACATAAACGGCACACACACGCCACCAGTTTCCCCAGACGAGCCGGGCACTCTGGCGCAAAGCTCCCACCGGCCCCTGCCCACCCAACAGCACGGCCGGCCAAGTGCAGGACAGCACAATCGCCAGGTACCCCGCCAACAAGATCAAAAGGACACGTACCCAGGCGTGGTACTGCACGGGCACTACGAGCAGCGCGGCGAAGCCCCCTCCCACGAGGACAAAAAACAAGACCGTGGCCAGCACAAACGCCGGCAACCTCCGTAAAGTCTCCGTGAGCTCGGGCCCGAGAGCGCTCGGAGTCCTCTCGATGAGGGCACGCTGCCGCAGCAACAGCGCGGACCATGCGACCAGGGCGAGCACGGTCCCCACGAGAAACAGCGCGAGCCACAGTGGCCGGTCGCCTCCGTAGGGTTGGCGGACTGCGCCGCTGCCGAGGTTGTAAATGTTCGGCAACTGCTCGAACGTTACCGCGCAGATGCCATAGGGGATCCCTTTCACCGCGGTAGCTTTGAAGATCTGGATCGCGAGATCCAGGACCTCGCCAATGGCGAGCGGGCGGGCGGGTGGATAGAAAGACAACGACATCCGAGAATATTAGCTGTCAGTAGAAGGGCCCACCATGACCGAAGAAGACAGTTTCGGCGCACTCCTCGAGCGGGGTGCCCGGAGGCTGCGGACCTCTGCCGCGGGACGAGGACCGGGTGCCACCCCTGAGCTGGATGCCGAGCTGCTCCTGACTCATACGCTCGGCACGAGCCGGGCGCGCCTGCGATCGCACCCTGAAACTCTCGCCAGCGAGAGTCAGCGTGACCGCTACATCAGCTTCATTGAACGCCGCGCCACCGGGGAGCCTCTGGCCTACGTGATCGGTCGGAGAGACTTCTGGTCATTGCACCTGGCCGTGACACCGGCGGTCCTCGTGCCGAGGCCCGAGACGGAGCTTCTGGTCGAGCGCGCGCTGGCCCTGCGTCCCGAGGAATTTGGACGAGCCGTTGATCTCGGCACGGGCTCGGGAGCTATCGCGCTCTCCCTGGCGAAGGAGCGCCCGGGCTGGCTCGTGACGGGCACGGACGTCTCGGAGGAGGCGCTTGCTGTAGCGCGAGTCAACGCCAGGTCCAACGGCCTGGAGCGCGTCAATTTTCTGCGGGGCCACTGGCTCGAGCCTCTGGCGGGACGGAGCTTCGATATCATTGCGAGCAACCCGCCTTACGTCGCAGCGGACGATCCGGCCATGCAGGATCCGGCACTCCTGCACGAGCCGCGGGGTGCTCTGACTCCGGGAGCGGATGCCATGGCCTGCCTCAGAGCCATCATCCGGGCAGCCCCCGACTATCTGGAGCGTGACGGTTGGCTGCTGCTGGAACACGGCGCCACCCAAGCGGCGGAAGTCGCGCGTGAGCTTGTGGCGCGCGGCCTTCGTCACGTACGCTCGCACCGCGATCTTGCCGGGCACGAGCGTATGACCGAAGCCCAGCGGTAACGGCCCCTTCTTCGAGAACTTCAATACCATGGTCAAATTTGAAACTACACACGGCTCCTTCACGATCGAGCTGTTCCCCAAGGAAGCCCCGGTCACGGTCGAGAACTTCCTGAAATACGTCGACGACGGGTTCTTCGACGGCACGATTTTCCATCGCATCGTGCCCGGCTTCGTCATCCAGGGCGGCGGCCTCACCAAGGACTTCGACAACAAGGAGACTCGCGCCCCGATCAAGAACGAAGCCAAGAACGGCCTGAAGAACGGCCGCGGCTGGCTGTCCATGGCCCGCACCAGCGACATCAACAGCGCCACGTCGCAGTTCTTCGTGAACCTCTCTGACAACGAGTTCCTCGATCACGGTCCGCGCGACTACGGATACGCGGTGTTCGGGCGGGTCACCGAGGGTTTGGACGTCGTCGACAAGATCGCGAAGGTCAAGACCGGACGCCGCAAGGGCTACCAGGACGCCCCGATGGAGGATGTCATCATCAACTCCGCGAAGCGGGTCGAAGCGAAATAGTCTTTGCGTGCGATCCCCGTCCCGCTTGCCAGGACGCAGCGCGGGAGCTGCCTCGGCGCGCTATTCAAACTAGCCGCCGTAGGCGTCTTTCTGTTCGTGCTCGTGACCTGCACAGCGGTATTCCTGCTGCGTTGGATTCACCCCGTCACGAGCGCGTGGATGCTCGAAGCTCGCTGGCACGCGATGGCGGCCGGCGAGCACGGCTACAGAACCGACTTCGAGTGGGTCGACCTCGAGCAGATCTCCCCGAACGCCGCCGTCGCTGTCATCGCCTCGGAAGACCAGCAGTTTCCGTTTCACGACGGGTTCGACGTTAAATCCATCCGTGAGTCCGTGCGGGCCAGTGAGCACGGCAAGAAGCTGCGCGGCGCGAGCACCATTTCCCAACAGGTGGCGAAAAACCTGTTTCTCTGGAACGGGGGCTTCGTGCGCAAGGCTATCGAAGCCTACTTCACCGTTCTGATCGAGGCGATGTGGCCGAAGGAGCGCATCCTCGAGGTGTATCTCAACATCGCGGAATTCGGCCACGGCGTCTATGGGGTCGAAGCCGCGGCCCGTCACTACTTTCACAAGCCCGCGGCCCGCATCACATCGAGCGAGGCCGCCCTGTTGGCGGCCGTGCTACCTAACCCGATCCGCCTGCGGGTCGACCGGCCGTCTGCGTACGTCCTCTCCCGCCAGAACTGGATCCTGGGCCAGATGCGCGGCCTGGGCGGCGCCAGCTACCTCAAGTCGATCGAGGCCGAGAATGCTCCGCAGCCGGCCCCCAAAAAGAGGGCAAGCCGTTAGGGACATGCGGGGCGCGCCGGCCCCCTGCACAGCAGGCAAGCACCGGCCGCCTGCGCAGGCTAGTTGTCATATCCCAGGTTCGGGCTCAGCCACTTCTCGACTTCGGCGACGCTGACGCCCTTGCGCTGCGCGTAGTCCGTAACCTGGTCCTTATCGATCTTACCGACGGCGAAGTACCGCGAGTCCGGATGACCGATATACCAACCGCTGACCGCCGCGGTGGGATACATCGCGTACGACTCGGTGATCTTGATGCCCGCGTTGCGCTCGACATCGAGCAGCTTCCATAACTTCGCCTTCTCAGTGTGATCCGGACACGCCGGGTAACCCGGTGCCGGCCGGATACCCCGGTACTCCTCCTGGATGAGCTGCTGGTTGGTCAGAGCCTCCTGTGCGCCGTAGCCCCAGAACTCGCGCCGCATGCGCTCGTGGAAGTGCTCGGCACTGGCCTCGGCGAGACGATCCGCCAACGCCTTCAACATGATGCTGGAGTAGTCGTCGTGCGCCTTCTCGAAGCGCGCCACGTGCTCCTCGATGCCGATGCCCGCCGTCACCGCAAACGCGCCGAAGTAGTCCCGCACTCCGCTGGACTTGGGCGCGACGTAGTCGGCCAGGCACTCGTGCGGCTGCCCTTGCGCCTTGCCTTTCTGTTGGCGCAGGAACGACACCCTCATCGCCACCTCGGTGCGCGTCTCATCCGTATACAACTCCACGTCGTCGCCAACGGAGTTGGCTGGAAACAGTCCGACCACCGCGCGTGCCTTCAGCCACTTCTCCGCAATGACCTGCTTGAGGAGGCGGCGCGCGTCGTCGTAGAGGTTGCTCGCCGCCTCACCCACCGTCGGGTCGGACAGAATGTCGGGAAACTTCCCGGCAAACTCCCAGGCATTGAAGAAGGGCATCCAGTCCACGTAACCCAACAGCTCATTGAGCGGGTAATCGTCGAAAGTCTGGATGCCCAGCGCGCGCGGCTTAGGCGGCACGAATGCGGCCCAGTCGATCCGCCGTCGATTGGCCCGGGCCTGCGCGATGCTGACCTCCGGTACCTTGACCTTCTTGCCGGCGTGCTGCTCGCGACGGCGCTCGTGCTCGTCATTGTTCTTTTGAATGAAGGCGTCGCGCTGCGCCGGCGTGCTCAATGTCTGACACACACCTACGGAACGTGAAGCGTCCTTCACATACACCACGGGCGACTTGTATTGCGGTGCAATCTTTACCGAAGTGTGTGCCGGAGACGTCGTCGCGCCGCCGATGAGCAACGGCACAACGAAGTTCTGACGCTGCATCTCCTTCGCAACGTTCACCATCTCATCGAGTGACGGCGTGATCAGCCCGGACAGTCCAATGAAGTCGACGTTCTCGCGCCGCGCGGTCTCGAGAATCTTCTCGCACGGAACCATCACGCCGAGGTCGATGACCTCGTAGTTATTGCACTGCAGGACCACGCCAACGATGTTCTTGCCGATATCGTGTACGTCGCCTTTCACCGTAGCGATGACCATGCGGCCATTGGTCTTGCGCTCGCCACCGCCACTTCGTTCCTTCTCCTTCTCGATGTAGGGGATCAGGTGCGCGACCGCCCGCTTCATGACGCGCGCGCTCTTCACCACCTGAGGCAGGAACATCTTGCCGGAACCAAACAGGTCGCCGACGACATTCATACCGTCCATCAACGGGCCCTCGATCACCTGCAGCGGCCGCTCGAACGACAGCCGCGCCTCCTCGGTGTCCTCGGTGACGTAATCGTCGATGCCCTTCACCAACGCATGCTCGAGGCGTTTCGCCACGGGGAGCTTGCGCCACTCCAGGTCCTCCTTGGGCTTGGAGGTGCCGTCACCCTTGTACTGCGGGGCGAGCTGCACGAGGCGCTCCGTTGCGTCGGGGCGCCTGTTGAGCACGACGTCCTCGACGGCTTCACGCAGCTTCGGCTCGATCTCCTCGTAAATGCCCAACTGCCCGGCATTCACAATACCCATGTCCATGCCCGCCTTGATGGCGTGATAGAGGAACACGGAATGGATGGCCTCGCGCACCGGGTCGTTCCCGCGGAAGGAGAACGACACGTTGCTGACACCGCCGCTCACCCACACGTGCGGCAGTTTTTCCTTGATCAGCCGCGTGGCTTCGATGAAGGCCACACCGTAGTTGTTGTGCTCCTCCATACCGGTCGCGATGGCGAAGATGTTCGGGTCGAAAATGATGTCTTCGGGCGCCATGCCCGCCTTCTCGACCAGGAGCTTGTAGGCCCGTTCGCAGACTGAGACGCGGCGCTCGACGGAATCCGCCTGCCCCTTCTCATCGAAGGCCATGATGACCGCGGCCGCGCCATAGCGCCGCAATTTACGGGCGTGCTCCAGGAAGATGTCCTCGCCTTCCTTGAGACTGATGGAATTGACGACACACTTGCCCTGGACACACTTGAGCCCGGCCTCGATGACCGACCACTTCGAGGAGTCGAGCATGATGGGCACGCGGGAGATGTCCGGCTCGGCGGCGATGAGATTCAGGAAGCGCACCATGGCGGCCTCGGAATCCAGCATACCCTCGTCCATGTTGATATCGATGATCTGCGCGCCGGCCAACACCTGCTGGCGAGCGATCTCGAGCGCCGCGGCGTAATCGCCCGCCTCGATCAGCTTGCGGAATTTCGCCGAGCCGGTCACGTTGGTGCGCTCACCGACGTTCACGAACAGTGACTCGTCGTCGAGATTCAGGGGCTCCAGGCCCGAGAGCCGCAATTTGACCGGGATGTCAGGGACCTGGCGGCGCTCGAGCTTCTCCAGTCCTTCGCGCATGAGCCGGATGTGCTCCGGAGTCGTCCCGCAACAACCCCCGACGATGTTGACCAGGCCCGATGTGCCGAAGTCCGTCAGAATCGACGCGGTCTCGGGCGGTGTCTCGTCGTACTCGCCGAACGCATTCGGCAGACCGGCGTTGGGGTAAGCGCAGATGTAGGTATCCGCGATCCGCGACAACTCCTGGATGTACGGGCGCAGCGCGGCCCCGCCGAGGGCGCAATTGAGCCCCACCGCCAGCGGCTCGGCGTGCCGGATCGAATTCCAGAAAGCCTCCGCCGTCTGGCCCGACAACACCCGCCCGGAAGCATCCGTAATGGTGCCCGACACAATGATCGGAACCTTCACGCCGATCTCATCGAACAGGGCTTGTGCCGCGTAGATGGCCGCCTTGGCATTGAGCGTGTCGATCACTGTCTCGATGAGCAGCAGGTCCACCCCACCCATGAGCAGTGCGCGAGCCGAATCCGTGTAAGTCGCGACCAGGTCATCAAACGTGACGCTCCGGAAGCCGGGATCATTCACATCCGGCGAGAGCGAGGTCATCCGGGTAGTCGGCCCGAGCGCTCCGGCCACGAAGGCCGGCCTGCCCGAGGTGCGCGCAAAGTCGTCGGCCGCCTTGCGCGCCAGGCTGGCACCCCGATAGTTGAGCTCCGGCACCAGGGCCTCGGTGCCATAGTCCGCCTGGGAGATCGAGTTGGAATTGAAGGTGTTCGTCTCGATGATGTCCGAGCCGGCCTCCAGGTAGGCACGATGGATGTCGGAAACGATGTCGGGACGGGTCAGCGTCAGGATGTCGTTGTTACCCTTCAAATCGCGCCCGTGGGCACGAAACCGCTCACCCCGGTAACCGCGCTCATCCAGGTGCCGCTGTTGGATCATCGTGCCCATGGCGCCATCGAGGAACACGATGCGCTCCTCGAGCAACTTCTTCAGTCGCTCTCCCCGGTTACGACGCTCCGTCTCGTCGATGGGAGCGATGGCGAACGGTGCCGCGGCGGCGCGCGGCGCCGCACTCTCCTTGCTGGGATCCAGCATCCTCGCCGGCGGCTGCGGGCTGCAATGGTCACAGGTGATGGGGGTACGGCTGCTGCTCATGCAAAGGCTCCTTCCAACTCGGGCCGCGAATGGGGTTGCGGCATCGGACGAATGCTCAGCGCGTGGCAGATCGCGTACGTCAATTCCGCGCGGTTAAGCGTGTAAAAATGAAAATCCCGGACTCCTTGACGCACGAGCGCATGCACCTGCTCGATTGCAACACTTGCGGCAATCATGCGCCGGGTCTCGTGATCGTCCTCGAGCCCGTGGAAGCGCTCCTTGAGCCAGTCGGGAATACTGGCGCCGCAGCGCTCCGCGAAACGCAACACTTGTGGGAAACGGGTTACCGGGAGAATGCCGGGGACGATCGGCGCGTGAATGCCCGCCGCTGCGCACCGGTCCCGGAAGCGCAGAAACAGGTCCGTGTCATAAAAGAACTGGGTGATGGCCCTGGAGGCGCCCGCATCGACCTTGCGTTTGAGGTTGTCGAGATCGAACTTGGGCGAGGGGGCTTCCGGATGTTTTTCCGGATACGCCGCCACGGAGATGTCGAAGTTGGCCACACTGGCCAGGCCTTCCACCAGGTCCGCGGCATACGGGAATCCGTCCGGGTGCGGCTGCCAGCCGACCTGGCCCTGCGGCGGGTCGCCACGCAAAGCGACCAGGTGCCGGATGCCTTGATCCCAGTACTTGCGCGCGATATCCAGGATCTCGCCACGCGACGCGCCTACACACGTCAGGTGCGGCGCTCCGACCAACGAGGTCTCGCGTTGGATGCGCGTAACGAGGTTATGGGTGCGCTCACGGGTCGAGCCGTCCGCACCGTAGGTAACCGACACGAAGCGCGGCGCCAGCGGCGCGAGACGCTTGACTGACTTCCAGAGAGTTTCCTCCATCGCCACATCCCCTGGCGGGAAGAACTCGAAGGACACCCTGATGGGCACGCCCATCGCGAAGCTTGTCGTGCTCATTGTTGACCTCAAATCCTGTTAGTGATTTCACGCCCCGCACCATGCGGGGCGACCAGTCCATGGCCTCTTGCAGAACGAACCCCAACCACGCCGCGCCGTGTCACGCCGCACCCGCCGCGCCAGTCCCGCGCGACGTGCCCCTCGAAGGCACCGCGACAGCCGCGATCACGTGCTCACCATCGGCTTCGATGGGACTTAACCGCTCGCAACTGAGCCCGACGTCACCCAACAGCCGGCGCAACCTTCCGATCGGATGCTCGACAACCTTCTCTCGCGTTTTCTCTAGCGACTCGTAGCGCTCGAACACCCAGAGCCGACCACTCGCCGACAACGCGCGTCGGCCGTACTGGAGCATCCCGTCCAACTCGCTCTCGGACAGCGCCACGTGATCGAGGAACACGACATCGAACGGCGCTCCCGCTGCCTCAATGTCCTTCTCGCAAACCGCCTTCGAGCTCGCCGCCAACAACACGCGGCAAGGCAATCCCCGTCGCTCGACAAACGCTCGCGCGCTCTGCGCAGCCCTACGGGAGTGCGCGATTGCCACACACCGACCCGCGACGCTTGCCGCGGTCTCGAGCAACTCCAGGTGCTCCACACCCACCACCAGGGCGACGCCGTCGGCATCCTGCGTACCGGTGCCTTCACCCCGGGAGGTTCCGCCCCGGCCACCGGGACCGCCCGCTCCGCCGCCGATCGCGACATCCACCGCCTCGACAAACCCTTTCAGTGCGCGCCCCAGCCGCGACTCGACCGTCCGCGGTCCAGGAGCGGCGCCCGCGCCCTGCGCAGCAACCCGCTCCTGCGTAAGCAGCGGATCCTTGCGATCCACCTGCCCCAACAACCCCTGCACGAACGCGGCACCCGCCGAGTCCTCGGTCACGCGGTAGTACACCCACTGCCCCTGCCGCGTCCGCTCCAGCAGACCCGCATCGCAGAGGATCTTCAGATGTCGGCACACCCGCGGCTCGCTCTGCCGCAAAGCCTCAGCAAGATCCGAGACGCTCAATTCCTGTCGCGCGCACAGGGCGAGCAGCCGCAGGCGACTCTCCTCGCCCGCCGCCTTGAGCCACGCCAGAACCGTCGCCGAATCTGTCGATGCCATGTTATTCAGGAATTGCACAATTCTTTAATTCTTAGATTAGCACAAAGTTCCACGGGCCTGCACCTGCGGTCGCGCCGGGTCGGTCCACCCGCCCGCACGCCTTGCGCCATGGCGCCCGCCCTCGATCATTGTTTCATCGGCGGGCCGAACGACCCCCGATAGCCGCCTCAGTGAATCGATGGCGGCTTGCCACCCTCAGCAGGCCCCTCCGTAAACAGCGCCTCCACATCCACCGCATCAAACCGATACGGCCGATGGCAGAACTCGCACGTCACCGTGACGGCGCCCTGCTCCCGGAGCACGTCCCTTACTTCATCGGCGCCGAGCGCCCGAAGCAGGCTGCTGACCCGTCCCTCGCTGCACCGGCACTCGAACTGCACCGGCGCTCCTTTAAATAGGCGCATGTCATGAGTGGCAAAGCCGCGCTCGAGCAGCTCTTCGACCGGCCGCAACAGAAGGTCGGTCGTGTTGAGCCGCTCAATCCCCCGCTGGGCATCCTCCCAGACCGCCTTCATGTCCGACTCATCGGCATTGGCGGGATCGGGCAGCTTCTGCACAAGGAACCCCACACCGCGCTCACTGTCCGCTGCGAGCAGGACCCGTGTGGGCAATTGCTCCGACGAAGCGAAATACGTTTCGAGCGAATCCGCCAGCGACGCGCCGGTCAGTGGCACGATTCCCTGGTAGCGCTGATTCTTCTCCTCCGACTCGATCGTCACGACGATCCTGCCTTCGGAACCCACGAGTCGCCGGAAGGCCGCCGCGCCTTGCGATTCGGACGCCAATCCGTCGACCGCCGTCTCGTCGAAGTTCGCCACGGCGCGCAGACGAAAGTCGTGTGTGCACTGGGCCACGAGCAACTTCACCGCGCCGTTGCCACGGAGCTGAAAGGTCAAGGTCCCGTTGAATTTCAAAGTAGCCGCGAGCAGAACCGAAGCCGCCACCGCCTGGCCGAGCAGCTCCCGAACCGGCTCCGGATACTCTTTATGAGCGCGCAGCTCACGCCACGCCCCCTCCAGGCGCACCCAGTGCCCCCGGACCGGCCGATTCTCAACAATGAAACGACGAACCTCGTCGCCAGGCTGTGTCGGTAATGTCATGCCCGACACAATGGGGTAGGGGCACGGGCAACTCAACCACGTAGATCAGTGCGGCGGTACCGACCGCGGCGCGACCCGCGACACCCGGCTTCACCCCGCCAGCTTCTTCTTCAGCAGCTCATTGAGCTGCGCCGGATTCGCCTTACCGCCCGTGGCCTTCATCACCTGCCCCACAAAGAACCCGAACAGCTTGTCCTTACCGGACCGGTAGTCCGCCAGCTGCCCCGGATTCTTCGCCATGACGTCTTCGATTGCGCGCTCGATCGCCGAGCTGTCCGTGATCTGCTTGAGGCCCTTCTCCTCGATGATGGCATCGGCCGTAGCGCCACTCGCCCACATCGCCTCGAAGACCTCCTTGGCGATCTTGCCCGAGATCGTCTTGTCGACGATCCGCTTGAGGAGCCCCGCGAGGCGCTCCGCCGGCAGCTTGCCCGAGTCGATCTCCAGCCCGTCCTTATTCAAGGCGGCCGCGAGCTCCCCCATCACCCAGTTGGCCGCGAGCTTCGGTTCACCGGACACCTGGCGTGCAACTTCCTCGTAGTAGGCACCCAGCTCACGGCTCGCAGTCAGCACGCCGGCATCGTATGCCGACAACCCGTACTGAGACGCAAAGCGCGCCGCCTTCTGGTCGGGCAACTCCGGCAGCGTCGCGCGTATGCCCGCAATGAACGCCTCATCGAGCACGACAGGCAACAGGTCGGGATCCGGGAAGTAGCGATAGTCGTTCGCCTCTTCCTTCGAGCGCATGGAGCGCGTCTCGCCCTTGTCAGGATCGTAGAGCCGCGTCTCCTGCACCACCTTGCCGCCGGATTCGATCAAATCGATCTGGCGCTCCACTTCGTAGTTGATCGCCTTCTCGACGAACCGGAACGAGTTGAGATTCTTGATCTCCGCACGCGTTCCGAACTTCTCGGCACCCTTGCGGCGCACCGACACGTTGGCATCGCAGCGGAACGAACCCTCCTGCATGTTGCCGTCGCAGATCTCGAGATAGCGCACGAGCGTGTGCACCTTCTTCATATAGGCGACGGCTTCCTTAGCCGAGCGCATATCCGGCTCCGACACGATCTCCACCAGCGGCGTACCCGCGCGGTTGAGATCGATACCCGAGACACCGGGCAACCCTTCGTGCAGCGACTTACCCGCATCCTCCTCGAGATGCGCCCGAGTCACCCCGACGCGTTTCAAAGAGCCGTCATCGAGCACGATATCGATCGAGCCGCGCGCCACGATCGGCAGCTCGTACTGACTGATCTGGTAGCCCTTCGGCAGGTCCGGATAGAAGTAATTCTTCCGGGCAAACACCGACTGCGGCGAGATCTTGGCGCCGATCGCCAACCCGAACTTCACGGCCATGCGCACCGCCTCGGCATTCAACACGGGCAACACACCCGGATAGCCGAGATCGACCAGGTTGGCTTGCGCATTCGGCGGCGCGCCGTAGGCGATCGCCGAGCCGGAGAAAATTTTCGAATTCGTCGCGAGCTGGGCATGGATCTCCAGCCCGATCACTGTTTCCCACTCAGAGGAGGTCATGAGTAACGCTCCGGCACGCGCGTATGCCAATCGGTCTCGCGCTGGTACACATGGGCGACATTCAGCAACTTCGCTTCGCTGAAGTGCGGGCCGACGATCTGCAGACCCACCGGCAAGCCCTGTGCGAATCCACAGGGAATGGACATCGCCGGCAGACCGGCGAGGTTCGCGCCTATCGTGTAGATGTCATTCAGATACATGGTGATGGGATCAGAGGTCTTCGCTCCGATCGCGAAGGCGGCCGTCGGCGTCGTCGGCCCCATCAACACGTCCACCTCGCCGAAGGCGCGGGAGAAGTCCGCTGTGATGAGTTGGCGAACCTTCTGCGCCTTCAGGTAATAAGCGTCGTAGTAGCCTGCCGACAATACATAGGTCCCTGTCATGATGCGGCGCTTCACCTCGGCGCCGAAGCCTTCGCCGCGCGAACGCTTGTACAGGTCCATCAGGTCGCGCGGATCCTTGCAACGGTGTCCGAAACGAACGCCGTCGAAACGCGCCAGGTTGGATGAGCACTCGGCCGGGGCGACGACGTAGTAAGCCGGTACCGAGAGCGGCAGGTTCGGCAGACTCACCTCGCGCAACTGCGCGCCGAGCTTCTCATAGATAGCCAACGCCTCGCGGATGCGGCGCTCGTTCTCCGGATCGAGACCCTTGTCGAAGAACTCCTTCAACAGGCCGATCTTCAAGCCGGTGAGCGGCGTCCCGAGACTGGCCACATAGTCAGGCACCGGCTGGTCGACACTGGTGGAGTCGTTAGGATCGAAGCCCGCCATCTCGCGCATGACCAGCGCCGCATCCTCCGCCGTCGCGGTGATGGTGCCGCCCTGGTCGAGACTCGAAGCAAACGCCACCATCCCATAACGCGACACGCGTCCGTAGGTCGGCTTCAACCCCGTCACTCCACACAGAGCGGCGGGCTGACGGATCGAGCCGCCCGTGTCGGTCGCGGTCGCGAGCGGAGTCAGCCGTGCGGCAACCGCAGCAGCCGAGCCACCCGATGATCCGCCGGGCACGAGCTCCGGATTCCAAGGATTGCGCACCGGCCCGAAGTAGCTCGTCTCGTTCGACGAGCCCATCGCGAACTCGTCCATGTTCGTCTTGCCGAGTGAGACCACGCCGGCAGCCTTGAGCTTCGCGACCACAGTGGCGTCATATGGCGACACAAAGTTATCGAGCATCCTCGACCCGCACGTCGTTCTCACTCCCGCCGTGCAAAAGAGATCCTTGTGCGCGATGGGCACACCGGTGAGTGCACCGCCACGCGCTGCAGCGAGATCGCGGTCCGCCGCCTCGGCGGCCGCCATCGCCTGTTCCTTGGTGATGGAGATGAAGGCGTTCAGCTTCGGCTGGCTCGCCTCGATCCTTTCGATAAACAACCGGGTGAGCTCGACGCTCGAGAATTCCTTCGCGCGCAGCCCGGCAACGAGCTGGGCGAGCGTCTTCTTGTGAACTGCGTCACTCATGATTACTCGATTACCTTCGGTACGAGATACAGGGCCGCCGCAACTTGCGGTGCGTTCTCCTGATACAGCTCGTGGTGGTCCTTTTCCGTGATCACGTCGGGTCGCAAGCGTTGCGACAAACCCGGCAATGGATGCGCCATCGGAGCCACGCTCGCGGTGTCGGCACGGTCAAGCTCGCCGACGAAGTCGAGAATTGCCGACAGGCTCGTCTGATAGACGGGAACCTCGGTCGGTTGCAGCTCGAGCCGCGCCAGGTGGGCGATGTTTTCTATCTGCTCGCGTGTGAGAGCCATGTGATTTCAGTGTCTGTTCTGCAGTCGTGCGGGTTGTGCCCCGCGGGCACAATGAGAAAAACAGCGCAAAATCATACATGTTGCCTTGCTGAATGTCCCCTCGGTTGCTAGATTACGCGCCACTTCGGGGGTCCCCCGCCGCACTTTCCGGTCGCTTCATGTTCAAACGCCTCCGCGGCTATTTTTCCAGTGATCTGTCGATTGATCTCGGCACGGCCAACACGCTCATCTATGTGCGCGACAAGGGCATCGTGCTCAACGAGCCGTCCGTCGTCGCGGTGCAGGACGAGCCCGGGCGGGGCGGCAAGATCATTGTCGCTGTCGGCTCCGAAGCCAAAAACATGCTCGGCCGCACGCCCGGTCACATCACCGCGGTTCGTCCGATGAAGGACGGCGTGATCGCCGACTTCACGTACACCGAGAAGATGCTCCAGCACTTCATCAACAAGGTGCACGGCAACCGCATGTTGAAGCCGTCGCCGCGCGTTCTCGTATGCGTGCCCTTCGGCTCGACCCAGGTCGAGCGTCGCGCGATCCGCGAGTCCGCGGAGGGCGCCGGGGCGCGTAACGTCGCGATCGTAAGCGAACCGATGGCTGCCGCCGTCGGCGCCGGACTGCCGGTGCACGAAGCGCGTGGCTCGATGGTACTCGACATCGGTGGCGGTACGTCGGAAGTCGCGGTCCTGTCGCTGAATGGCATCGTTTATGCCAATTCCGCGCGCATAGGTGGAGACCGTTTCGACGAAGCGATCATGAACTACGTCCGGCGGAATTACGGCATCCTCATCGGTGAGGCCACCGCCGAACGGATCAAGATCGAAATCGGCTCGGCCTACCCCGGCCAGCAGGTGCGTGAGCTGTCGGTCAAAGGGCGCAACCTGTCCGAGGGCGTGCCGCGCAGCTTCACTCTCAACAGCAACGAAATCCTCGAAGCCCTGCAGGAGCCCCTGCAGAGTATTGTGAGCGCGGTCAAGCAAGCGCTCGAACAGACTCCCCCGGAGCTCGGCGCGGATGTGGCCGAGCGCGGGATCGTCCTCACTGGCGGTGGCGCGCTGCTGCGCGACATCGACAAGCTTCTCACGGAGGAGACCGGCCTTCCCGTCGTCGTCGCGGACGACCCTCTCACCTGCGTCGCACGCGGTGGGGGTCGCATCCTCGAGCTGATGGATGAGCTGGGTCCCGGCCACTTTGGTCTCGAATAGCGCCCGCGGGCCAAGAGGTTGAGTGGCGGCCTTCGGCACAGGGGGCAGTAGATCGCAAGTGCGGGGACCCTCACTGGGTTTCCGCTTCACCCTGTATGCGATCCTTTCCATCGTGGTCATGTTCCTGGACCAGCGTCACGGCTGGCTGGAGCGGGCCCGCTTCGTTCTGCAGGCAGGTGCCTACCCCGTCCAGGTCGCGGTGAACTCGCCTTCGACCGTCTGGAACTGGCTGAGCCAGAGCTTCGAGTCCCGCGACGCCCTGCGAGCCGAGAACGCCCGCCTGGTCAAGCAGCAGCACGAGCTCGAGCTGCGCACCATGCGCTATGACGCCCTCACCCGTGAAAACGGGGAGTTACGCGGGCTGAAGGACGCCCTGCCTCCCGTGGCTGACCGTTGGCTGGCGGCGGAAATCGTCACCGATAGCCATCACCAACGCATAGTCATTAACCGCGGCACCACGAACGGCGTCTTCAAAGCCCAGGTGGTTATGGACGACAAAGGGGTCATAGGGCAGACCACGCACGTCGGCCCCTGGAGTGCCGAGGTCATTCTCATCACCAACCCCGAGCACGCCATTCCCGTGACTATCGAGCGCACGGGCCTGCGGACGATCGCGGTGGGCGCCGGCGACGACGAATCGAATTCGTTAGGTCTCCCCTATCTGCCAGGCAACGCTGACGTCAAGCCGGGTGACCAGCTCGTTACCTCGGGCTTAGGCGGCGTGTTCCCTGCCGGCTACCCCGTAGGTCGCGTCGTTGAGGTGCACCGTGATGCGGTCCAGCCCCTGGCCCACGTCCGGGCGACGCCCTACGCTGATGTGAATACCGACAGGGAAGTCATGCTCGTCTGGTTCCGGGAAGATCACCCGGCCGCGCCCGCGTCCACGGCCGCCCCAGACCTGAAAGTTGGGAACAAGACCCTCCAACCGCAACCGACACCGCCGCCGCGTCCGAAAGCTACAGCGCCAGCCGCGCAGCCCGCAAAGCCCATGGGCCAGCCGGAAACACCGGCCGGAACGCCTCCGGCCACCAACTCAACGGCGCCGCACGCGCCCAATTCGTCGGGTGGCGCACGTAAACCAACGTCGCCTTCTGGCACAGTGAACCCGCCTCCCGCTCCATCGTCGAACAGGGGGACCGCACCCGCTCCCGCTTCAGCCGAAGCGGCGCCTGCGACCAAGGAACCCGCTCCCGTTGAAGCGCCCAAGAACCCGACGATTGAACCGCCTGCCGACGCCCCGAGGAATCCATGAGCTCGGAAGTCCCGCGTGGCCGGATCCTGTTCAGCACCCTGATCGCGCTGGTGCTCACGGTTCTGCCGTTGCCGCAGTACGGGGACTACATCCGGCCTTCGTTCCTGGTGTTGACCGTCCTCTACTGGTCGGTTGCCGCCCCGCGGACCGCCGGGGTCGGGCTGGGTTGGTTCGCCGGGCTCCTGCTGGATGTCTTTCAGGGTCCGGTGCTGGGACAGCATGCCCTGGTGCTGGCGCTGGTGAGTTTCATCACCGCCCTCGAGCACCAGAGAATCCGTTCCAAGCCCATGTTCCAGCAATCCCTCATCGTGCTGTTCGTGCTGGCCTTCTACAACGGTGTGGTGCTGGCGATCGACGGCTGGACCGGGCATCCGCTGCCGAACCCGCTGCTGTGGATTCAATGCGCGACGGGAGCGCTGATCTGGGCGCCGGCCGCCACTCTCCTGGCGCAAGGACGGCGCGCGTGAGCATCCGGAGTTAGCCGTGCCCGCGGGTCGCATCAAGGACCACTGGGGCGAACAACGCCTTTTCGAAATGCGCTCGCTGGTCGCGGGCGTGCTCATGGTGGTGCTGACATTCGTCCTCATCAGCCGCCTGTACCTGCTGCAGGTGGTCCGCCACGACTACTACGCCGAGCTGTCCCAGGGTAACCGGGTCCGCACCGAGCCCATCCCGGCCAGCCGCGGCCTGATCCTCGATCGCAACGGCACGGTCATGGTGGACAACGAGCCGGCCTACCAGCTCGAGCTCACCCGCGAGCAGGTCCCCGACCTCAACGACACCTTGAAGCGCCTGGCCGCCCTCGGACTCATCGATCCCGATGATGTCGACGAGACCCGGCATATGATCATCGCGCGCCGCAGCTTCGACACCGTGCCCGTGCGATTGCGCCTGACGGACGAAGAAGTGGGTCGCTTCGCCGTGCATCGCTTCGAGTTTCCCGGTGTTGACCTGGCCACGCGCCAGACACGTCACTACCCTTACAAAGAGCTCGGGGTGCACGCGCTGGGCTACGTCGGCGCCATCAGCGAGTCGGACCTCGAGCACATCGACCGCGCCGCCTATGAGGGCACGGCGCTCATGGGCAAGTTAGGTGTTGAGGCGTCCTATGAAAAGGCACTGCACGGCACCAACGGCTTCCGCGAGATCCTCGTCAATGCTCAAGGTCGCTCGGTCGAACGCCAGGGCCCCTACCACGCTGATTTGGCCGCGACGGCACCAACAGCCGGAGCGGATGTCATGCTTTCAATCGATCTCCCGACCCAGCAAGCGGCGGAGACGGCGCTCGGCGACCACCGCGGCGCTGTCGTAGCAATCGACCCCTCCAACGGCAACGTGCTTGCGCTCGTCAGCAAGCCGGGCTTCGACCCGTCGGTGTTCGCGCGCGGCATCCGCCGTAACGAATACGCCGAGCTGGTCAACAATGAGGACAAGCCGCTCTTGAACCGGGCACTGCGCGGCACCTATCCCTCCGGCTCAACCATCAAGCCCGCCATCGCCCTGGTGGCACTGACCGATAAATTCATCACCGCCGACACGAGGGTGTTCTGCAACGGAACCTTCTCGCTGCCCGGCAGCGCGCACGTCTGGCGCGCCGACAAGGACGAGCCCCGCGGTGACCTGGACCTGAATGAAGCCATCGCGCGCTCCTCTGACGTCTACTTTTATAGGCTCGCCTGGCGCATGGGCATCGACAAGCTCGCTGAGGGGCTGGCACCCTTCGGCTATGGCCGACTGACCGGCATCGACATCGCCGGAGAACGCCCGGGCCTGCTGCCCTCGCCCGCGTGGAAGAAAGTGGCTTTCAAGCGTCCCGCGGATCAGGTCTGGTTTCCTGGCGAGACCGTCAATCTCGGCGTGGGCCAGGGTTACCTTCTGGTGACGCCGTTGCAGCTCGCGCACATTGCCGGCGTGATAGCGGAACGTGGCCGCAGCTTCAAACCTCGCCTGGTAATGGGCATGCACGATGCCGACGGCCGCGTAAAGTACCGCCCGCCCGTCGAGGACGAACCCGTCACCGGTATCGCGGCTGCGGATTGGGACACCGTCATCAACGCCATGGTGGCCGTGAATCAACACGGCACCGGCCACCTCGCCTTCGCCAAGACTGTGTACACCGCCGCCGGCAAGACCGGTACGGCCCAGGTGTATAGCGTTGCGCAGAACGCCAAGTACAACGCGAAGACCGTCTCGGACAAGTTGCGCGACCATGCGTGGTTCATAGCCTTTGCTCCGGTGGAGGCACCGCGCATTGCCGTGGCGGTGCTGGTAGAGAACTCCGGCTTCGGCTCGCAGAACGCGGCTCCCGTTGCACGTAAGGTCATCGATACCTATCTCCTGGACGCGGAGGGTAAGGTCAAAACCTTCCCGCCAGCGCCACAGCCCGAGCCGCGGCCTCAAGCCACACCCAGCAAGACCCCCCAACCGATTCAGGCCTCCGCAACGGCCAGCCGAACGTCATGATCTATGAAGAAATCAACTCGGAGTCCCGCGCTCGCCGCACCCTGACCGGCGCGGCGCGCATCCTGTCGGCACTTAAAATCGATGGCCCGCTGGTGGTCGGACTCGCGTTGATCTCCGCGTACGGCCTCATCGTTCTCTACAGCGCCTCCGGCCAAAGCCTGCCGACGATCTTCCGCACGATCATGCGCATCATCCTCGGCGCGATCGCGATGCTCGTGTTGGCCCGCGTGAACCCGAACTTCCTGCGGCGCACGACGCCGTGGCTCTACGTCGTCGGTGTGTTCCTGCTGGTAGTCGTCGCCGCGTTTGGCCACATCGGCTTAGGGGCGCAACGTTGGTTGAGCCTGGGATTCATCCGTTTCCAACCGTCGGAGCTCATGAAGCTCGCGGTGCCCATGATGTGCGCCTGGTATCTGCACGAGCGCGCGTTACCGCCGAGTTTTCCCTCGCTGCTGCTGCTTGCGGGGCTCATCCTGGTGCCGGTGGGGTTGGTTGCCGTCGAGCCCGACCTCGGCACGGCAGCGCTGATCGGCGTCGCGGGTGTGCTCGTCATCATCATGGCCGGCTTGCAAGTGCGCATCATGGGCGCCTTGTTGGCGCTCGGCGCCGTCGGTGCGTGGGCGGGTTGGGGCTTCATGCACGACTACCAGCGCAAGCGCGTGCTCACCTTCATCGATCCGCAGACCGACCCGCTGGGCGCCGGGTATCACATCATCCAATCGCAGATCGCGATCGGCTCCGGCGGCATCTTCGGCAAGGGCTGGATGAACGGCAGCCAGGCCCAGCTCGACTTCCTCCCCGAGCGCTCGACCGACTTCATCTTCGCGGTGATCGGCGAGGAGTTCGGGATGTTGGGAGTTTCGCTGCTGCTCGTCCTCTACATGTTTGTGACCGCGCGCGCGATCTATCTCGCAATGCAGACGCAAGACACGTTCGCGCGTCTTCTGGCCGGCAGCCTGGCGCTCACCTTTTTCGTCTATGTCTTCATCAACGCAGGGATGGTAACGGGGCTTCTTCCGGTAGTGGGTGTGCCACTCCCCTTGGTCAGCTATGGCGGCACCTCGGTGGTGACCCTCCTCGCCGGCTTCGGTATTCTCATGGCCCTCTATTCGCACCGGAAGCTCATCAGCTCATGAAGCCATAGTTTGAACCGTCGTCTCGCCCTTCTTCTGCTGGTCGCTGTCGCGCCTCTCACTGCGCAGCCTGCGCTTGCGGCCCGTCACCACAGCCACCACCCGACCGGCGGCTTCGACCTGAAGCGTCCGGAAATCATCAGCTTTGTGAACGAAGTGACCGCCAAGGACGCGCTGAAGCGCAAAGCGGTCCTGGCCCTACTGGCCAAGGCAGAGCCCCAGCCGAAAATCATCGAGCTCATGACCCGGCCGGCCGAGAAGGTCACGCCCTGGTGGGAATATCACGCTCGTTTCCTGACGCCGGAGCGGATCGACCTGGGGGTGCAATTCTGGGCGGATCATCGCCTCACCCTCGAGAAAGTCGCCGCGGAGCGGGGCATTCCTCCGGAGTATCTCGTAGCGCTCATTGGCATCGAGACGCGTTATGGGCGGAACACGGGCAAGTTCCGGGTCCTCGATGCCCTGGCCACGCTCGCGTTCGATTACCCGCCGCGCAGCGAATATTTCCGCAATGAACTCGAGCAGTTCCTGCTGCTCACGGCCGAGGACAAGCTGAACCCGCTGACCACGACCGGGTCCTATGCTGGAGCCATGGGAGCGCCACAGTTCATGCCCTCGACCTATCGCCGCTACGCCGTCGATGCCAATACCGACAAGAAGCGTGACCTGTGGGGCGACTGGGACGACATCATCGCCAGCGTGGCCAACTATCTGCAGGAACACGGTTGGCAGCCGGGTGGACCGGTCCTCTCCGAAGCGCGCCTCGAGCCCGATCCCACCTTCCAGGTCCGTCCCGACAAGGTCGATCTCAATGAGACCGTCGACAGTCTCAATGCGCACGGCGTGAAAATCGACCTCACCCTGCCCGGCGACACACCGGCGGTCCTCATTTCCGCAGAACAAGAGGATGGTCCGGCCTATCGCGTCGGGTTCAAGAATTTTTACGTGATCACCCGGTACAACGGCAGCGCACGCTACGCGATGTCCGTTTTTGACCTGGCGCAGGCCATCGCGCAACGCGTACACCAGACTCAGACGGTCCGCGAGGCGCAGCCGTGAGGTCCTCAAACGCCGGCGACCTTTGCCGGACGATCGCCGTTTCTGCCTTGATCGGCGTGTTGGCTGGATGCTCCACGCTCAGCCGTCCGATCCCGTCGACACCGCCCGTTCCCGTTGTGCCGACACCGTCCCCACCCTCCAACGTCGAGGCAATCCCCGACGCTGTGCCTCGTCTGGAGCCCCGCAGCGCGCACGGCAACCCTCCGTTCTACGATGTCATGGGGAAACGTTATTTTGTGCTGGGTGCGGCCGAGGGTTATGTCGAGCGGGGCGTCGCGTCGTGGTATGGTCCAACCTTTCATGGAGTCAACACCTCGAGCGGCGAGCGCTACGACATGTACGCCATGACTGCGGCCCACAAAACCCTGCCTCTGCCAACCTACGCCCGCGTCACGAATCTGCGTAACGGGCGCAGTATTACCGTACGGATCAACGACCGTGGCCCGTTCGTCGCCAACCGCCTGATCGACCTTTCATACACCGCCGCCGCGAAATTGGACATGCTCCGCGAGGGAACGACGTTCGTGGAAGTCCAGGCGCTGACCCCGGGGGCACCTGACAACCTGACTCGCACTTCCGAGACACCGCCACCGACGCTGTATGTTCAGGTGGGGGCCTTCGCAGACCAGGGGAACGCCCAACGTGCTGTGACCCGTTTACAAGCGGCCGGCATGACCACTGCGTTTATTGCGCCGCCCGCGGCGACCGACAAACCTTTGTACAAGGTGCGTGTCGGCCCCATTGAGGATGTTGGCAAATTCGATCAGCTCTCGTCCCGACTCGCGAAGCTGGGATTCTCCGGCGCGCGACTCGCACTCGACTAAAGAGACGTACGTGGCGTCCGCGTCCGCTCTGCCCCGACGCCCTCTGTGGCTACTGGCGTTCTCCTGCGTGTTGCTCGCGATTCTCGCGATCGGCTTCGTCAGCTACACCGAAATGAGCGTGCTCGCGAACTCGAGCGCCCGGGTGCAGCGCACCTACGATGTACTGCAGACGCTGCACGACCTGAATACCGCGGTTTCCGACACTGAGACCAACCAGCGCGGCTACCTTCTGACGCAGGACGCGTCTTACCTGGTGAAATACGACGATGCGATCGCACAGATCCGCCTTGCGTTGAACGAGCTCCGCCGGCTGACGGGCAACGAGCAGGCGAACGAAGACGCGATCGGACATCTCGCCCAGCTCGCCAGCGCCAAGCTCGGCGAAATGCAAAATGCGATTCACGCGATCCAACGCGGCGAGCAGCACGGGGCGCTCCAGTCCTTCAGCTCCGGGCTCGGACGGAAAATCATGGACGACTTCCGCCGCGATACCCAGGAGTTGGAAGCCGAGCAACGCCAGTTGCTCGAGATGCATCGCCGGCGCGAGTATCACGCTCGCCTGGCCGCCGAAGGTGTGCTCATCGCAACGGTGTTGTTGAGCTTGTTGTTCGTCGGCGCGGCTGCGTTGATCAGCCGGCGTTTCGATGAGCGCCGTCGCCTGTTGGAAAGGGAGGTCGCCGAACGTAAACGGGCCGAAGAGCGACGCGAAGCACTCCTCACGAGCGAACGCGCCGCCCGCTCGGAAGCGGAGCGCGCGACTCGATTGAAGGATGAATTCGTGGCCACGATGAGTCACGAGTTGCGCACCCCGCTGAATGCCATCGTCGGCTGGGCGAGCATCCTGCGTCGCGACCGACGCCCCGAGTCCATCAAGCAGGGCGTGGAGGTCATTGAGCGCAACGCCAAACTCCAGGCCCGCATGGTGGAGGATCTGCTCGACATGAGTCGCATCCTCTCCGGCAAGCTGGCCATGGAGATCCAGCGTACCGACCTGTCGCAAGTGATCGAGGCCGCGGTTGCCGCAGTGCGGCCCGCCGCCGATGCCAAGAATGTCCGCCTGCATGCGGCGATCGCCGCGACACCCCCGGTGAATGGCGACCCCGGACGTCTGCAACAGGTCCTGTGGAACCTGTTGACCAACGCGATCAAGTTCACCCCGCCCAACGGCATGGTCACGGTTCTCGCCCGAGAAGCGGAGCGCCAGGGCGTGCACAACGTGGAGATCAGTGTCACCGACAGCGGACAGGGTATCGAGGCCAAGTTCCTGCCGTTCGTGTTCGATCGCTTCCGGCAGGCCGACGCGTCGACGACACGACGCCACGGCGGCTTGGGATTGGGCCTGTCCATCGTGAAGAGCCTGGTCGAGATGCATCAAGGCTCGGTGGAGGCGTTGAGCGACGGCGAAGGCCAGGGTGCTACGTTCATCGTGACTCTACCGCTGGCGGAAAGTCACCCTGTCATCCCGGCACTCGAACATGATCAAGCGGCGCTGGTGGCTCACGAGACCTCACCGCTCGCGGGGTTGCGTGTTCTCGTCGTTGACGATGAAGCGGATGCCAGGACTCTCGCCCGCCGGGTTCTCGAAGAGCGGGGCGCTGAAGTCGTGGCCGTAGGCTCAGCGGCAGAAGCGCTGCAAGCCGTTGATGGAAGTAATGCGCTGAGCGTCGTCGTCAGCGACATTGGAATGCCCGGGCACGACGGGTACGAGCTGATCACGAGAATGCGGGCGCTGCCGGGAAGTGCCGGTCGAGTCCCGGCCATCGCGCTGACCGCGCTCGCTCGCGATGAGGATCGTAAGCGCACCCTACTGGCTGGATATCAGGTCCATATCAGCAAGCCCGTCGATCCCGCCGAGTTGGTGATGGTGATCGCCACCCTCGCCGGTCGTGGAGCACGCGCAACCGCCGTTGATGCGTGACACCACGGTCATTTTCTATGACGCAAGATCAGGCTTGCTACGCACGCGTCGCGTGCTCACAAGCGGCTCCGACTGCGTCACACGCCCTCAGGTTCGTCGGGCGCGGCCGCGGCGATTTCGATAGAATCGCCGCCTTCCAATCGCTCCATCACACGACTGAAGGCAACTTCGGGGGATCTGTAGGGATGTTTCGCTCGTCCACTGCTCTGCTTGGGCTCTTCTGCGCTCTTTCAATTTCCACGTTTGACGCCGCGCGTGCCGAGCCGGCACCCATCCCGAAGGCGCCGGACGTAACCGCGCGCGCCTACATCCTTTCGGACTACCAGAGTGGGCGCGTACTCGCCCAGGACCATGCGGACGATCGCATGGAGCCGGCGAGCCTCACCAAGCTCATGACCGCCTACGTTGTGTTCACGGCGCTGAAAGAGGGACGGCTCAAGCTGACGGACATGGTCACGATCAGCGAGCACGCCTGGCGGGCAGAGGGCTCTCGCACGTTTGTACAGGTCGGGACCCAGATCCCGGTCGACATCCTGATCAAAGGCATGATCATCCAGTCCGGTAACGACGCGACCATCGCTCTCGCCGAGCGCGTCGGGGGCACCGAGCCTGCGTTCGCACAGATGATGAACGAGTACGCCAAACGTCTTGGCATGAGCGGCAGCCACTTCGAGAACAGCGACGGCCTGCCCGCGCCGAATCACTACGTGACCGCGCGCGACATGACGACGCTCGCGAAGGCGCTGATCCGCGACTTCCCGGAATACTACCCGCTCTTCAGCATGCACGAGTTCCTGTGGAACAACATCAAACAGCAGAACCGTAACGGATTGCTCACGCGCGACCCGACGGTCGACGGTTTGAAGACCGGCCACACCGACAGCGCCGGCTACTGCCTCGTCACCTCCGCCAAGCGTGACAACATGCGCCTGGTATCGGTCGTGATGGGCTCGCCGAGTGTGAAGGCTCGCGAGGACGCAAGCTCGGCACTCATCAATTACGGTTATACCTTCTTCGAGACGACCAGGATCAAGCAGGCACGCGAGGCCGTGTTGAAACCGCGCGTGTACAAGTCAACCGTCGATTACGCATCGATCGGCATTCCGAATGACATCATCGTGACCATCGGCCGAGGGCAAGCCGCCAGTCTGACGACGACCGCCAAGCTCACTGTCAAGGAGCCGTTGATTGCGCCGCTCGCCGCGGGACAACCTGTTGGCGAGCTCACTGTCACCGACTCCACGGGCCAGGTAGTCGCCCGGTCGCCGCTCGTCGCTCTGCAAGCTGTGCCACAGGGCGGACTGTGGGCGCGCGCCACCGATAGCGTGAGACTCTGGTTCCATTGATGATTGGCCAAAAGTCGGCTGCGCCGCTTTTGGCGGAATCGAGGCCCTCGGCCAGCTCTGGCGGCGCGCAAAAAGCGTGGTTTTTGCGCGCGTGCCACCCGGGTCGCGGAAAGTCGGCTGCGCCGCTTTTGGCGGAATCGAGGCCCTCGGCCAGCTCTGGCGGCGCGCAAAAAGCGTGGTTTTTGCGCGCGTGCCACCCCGGTTAGGCAACACTATGGCGCCCCTTCCGATCTGCTATCTGAACGGCAAGCAACTCCCGGTCGAGCAGGCGCGCATCTCGCCTTTCGACCGCGGGTTTCTATACTCGGACGGTGTGTATGAAGTCATGCCCGTGTATGGCGGGCGTCCCTTCCGTTTCGAGGCCCATCGCGAACGACTGACGCGCAGCCTGAACGAGATCTCGATGCGAGACCCTCATACACCGCAGGAGTGGCACGGGATACTCGGCGGTTTGATCGCCGCCAACGGCGGTGGCGATCAGTACATTTATTGGCAGGTGACGCGCGGGGCCGAGAACGGTAGGAACCACGCGCCTTTGCCGGATATTCCACGCACGGTGTTTGCATTTTGCGCGCTGCTGCCGGTCACACCTCCGAGCGTTCTCGAAAGTGGCGCGTCCTGCGTCACCGCGAACGATACACGCTGGGCTCGGTGTGACATTAAGTCGGTATCCCTGCTGGCCAACGTATTGCTGCGTCAACTCTCCGCGGAAGTTAACGCCGCGGAGACGATTCTGCTGCGCGACGGTGACATGATGGAGGCATCCTCCTCCGCGGTGCACGTCATAATTGACGGCGAGATCCGCACACCGCCCCGCTCGCAAAAGATCCTCCCCGGCACCACCCGCGGCGTCATGGAGGAAATGGCCACCCGCGCCGGAATTCCGTTCCGCTCCACACGCGTGAGCGAAGCGGAGCTGCGCGGCGCCGCTGAAGTCTGGATATCGTCCGCTACTCGCGAGGTGCAACCCGTCACCATGATCGACGGCCGCCCCGTCGGTACCGGAAAACCGGGGCCGTTATGGCGCCGCGTGTACGATGCGTTCCAACGGTATAAGAGCGAGCTGGCGGGCACCCCGTGGTAGACGAAAATGAATCCCCTCTGAAGTTTCCGACCGACTACCCCATCAAGGTCGTCGGCCGCCCCTCGGACGAGTTCCGCGCCCGGGTGCATGCGATCATGCTTCGCCATGCCCCCACCCTGGACACCGACCAGGTGTCCGAGCGCCTGAGCGAAAACGGCAATTTCCTGTCCATCTCCTACACGATCGTCGCCGAAAGCCGCGAGCAGATCGTTGCCCTGGTGAACGATCTGAAGAGCTGCGACGGCACCCTGATGATCATTTAGCCCCGGCGAAGGCGGGGCTTATAACCTTATAACCCGTTTGTCACTACGCCCCACCCCCGGGGCCGGTAGCATGTCTCGTTTTGCGGCCGCTCGCGAAAACGCCGCGTAATACGAGAACCCATGTCCATCACCCTTGACCAGGTGACCAAGCGCTACCAGGGCGTACCGGTCGTCAACGATGTCTCCCTCGACATCGGCGACGGCGAATTCTTCGTTTTGCTCGGCCCCAGCGGGAGCGGCAAGAGCACCCTGCTACGCGCGATCGCCGGCCTTTCCGGGGTGGATCACGGCCGTATTTCGCTGCACGGACGCGATGTTACGCACGTCGCCGCCCGCGGCCGCGGCGTAGGCCTGGTGTTCCAGAACTACGCCCTCTTCCGCCACATGACCGTGGCTGAAAACATCGAATTTGCCTTACGGGTCAGACGCGTAAAGGCCGCCGAGCGGCGGCAGCGCCGGCAGGAGCTCCTGCGGCTGGTCGCACTGGAAGGCATGGATCAACGACTCCCGGCGCAACTCTCAGGCGGACAGCAGCAGCGGGTCGCGGTAGCCCGTGCTCTAGCCCACAAGCCCGAGGTTCTGCTGTTGGACGAGCCGTTCGGAGCCCTCGACGCCAAGATCCGCGAGGAACTGCGTCGGACCATCCGTGAGGTACAACGCGAGCTCGGCATTACGACCGTCCTGGTCACGCACGACCAGGAGGAAGCGTTCGCCTTGGCCGATCGCATCGGCGTTATGAACCTCGGTCGCCTCCTGGAGATCGGCCGACCCCATGAGTTGTACACGCGTCCGGCTACGCGCTTTGTGGCTACGTTCCTCGGTGCCGCGAACCTCATCCTGGCCCGCCAGACAAAGGACGGCATTCGCTTCGGCGAGAGGCCGGTGAGTGCCCGTGCTGCGGCACCGATACATGGCGCGCGCGAACACGAGGTAGTTGCTGTCGTGCGGCCCGAGGAAATCGAGGTTGCCCCTTCGCGAGAGGCTCTTTCCTCCGGATACATGTGCAAAGGCGCGGTGGATGAAATCATGTTCACCGGCGCCCTCGAGCGCATGAGGATCCGCCTGGACGGCGGCAACGACTCGCCGTCCCTGGCGTATTCCAACGGTGACGGCACTCCCTACCTGGAAGTGACGCGCACCCTACACGAGCAGCGCGCGTTCCAGGTCGGCCGTGGCCAGACGGTCGCGATCGGTGTTCGTCGTGTGCACGTGCTGCCGACGCCTTTGTCGAGCTTCACCGTCTGCGCGCCGAATGAAGCGTTGGCTGGCGCTCTAACGCAACAGCCTCTGCTCGTGGAGCTCGCTACTCGCATGAAGACGCGCATATCCGCGCGACTCGAGCCTCAGTTAGGCGTACCTACCGCAGCGTGCGGGGATAAAGCGGCGTTTCCGGGAACAACCGTCATCGCCTCGCAACCGGACGTCGCTCACCAAGCAGAGTGGCTGCTGAAACGTGGCGCCGACGAAGTGTTGATTCTTCCCGGAAATGCATCACCACCGCAGCGCGTGCTGATCCATTGGGCGGACGAGCCAGTACGGAGCGCAACGCTCGCAGTCTCCGCAAGTATGTTGCGCCACGTGTCAGCCGAAGCGGTGTATGTCGGGATCATGCCTGACGTGACACCCTCCGCCCAGCGTCCACACGGGATGCGCGCCCTCCTGGATGCGCGATCGGAAGCGCAGGCGGTCCATGGTTTGGAGATGCGGACGGAGCTTCGCTTCGGCGAAGTCGCCCATGAGCTCGCGCGACAACTCGGTGAGGTTCCCGGGCAGATGTTGATTCTGGGTGTGTGCGAGGTCGCACGCCTGGTTGAACGCTTCGGCACCCTCTTGGAATCCGCCCGCTGGCCGGTACTCATCGTCCGGCGTGAGAACGAGAGTGAGCCTTCCCAAGCGCAACACGCAATCTCCACAGCCGTCGTTGCGGATCACGGCTGATGGCGCTTCGCCAACCTAATGTATTGCCCGGGTTTGGGTTAACGTTCGGATTTACGACGTTCTTCCTGAGTGCCCTGGTCCTGCTGCCCTTGTGCGCGCTGGTGCTCATGGCGGCCTCGATGCAGTGGCACGATTTCGTCCACGTGGTGCTCAGCCCGCGCGCGTTAGGCTCCTATCGCCTGTCGTTCGGGGCGAGCTTCCTGGCCGCTGCCATCAACCTCGTGTTCGGCTTCATCATCGCCTGGACCCTCGTGCGCTACGAGTTCCCGGGCCGCAAACTCATCGACGCCTTGATCGATATGCCATTTGCGCTGCCCACGGCGGTGTCGGGTATCGCGCTGACGACCGTGTTTGCGCAGAACGGTTGGATCGGGCAGTACCTCGAGCCGTTGGGCATCAAGGTGGCCTACACGTGGATTGGCGTGACCGTCGCGCTAACCTTGATCGGAATGCCTTTCGTCGTGCGCTCGGTGCAGCCGGCGCTGCTCGAAGTCCAACGTGACCTCGAAGACGCCGCGGAAACGCTCGGCGCGGGACGCTTCTATGTCTTCCGGCGGATCATCCTGCCGACAGTGCTGCCGGCACTGCTGACCGGCTTCACGTTGGCGTTTGCGCGCGCCGTGGGCGAATACGGCTCGGTCATTTTCATTGCCGGCAACCTGCCGCTGAAGACCGAGATCACCCCCTTGCTCATCGTGATCCACCTCGAGGAGTTCGACTACAAGGGGGCCGCGGCGCTCGGCTTCGTCATGCTGGTGATCTCCTTCTGCATGTTGCTCACCATCAACCTGCTGCAGGCCTGGGGCCGGCGGCGTCACGTCCAATCGGCACGCTGATGGCCGCGATTCCCCACTCAACCGCGCTCGAGGACGTTGCGTCCCGTCCCGGCGGTCGCTCCATCCGGAACTCGTTGGCCCGGTGGGCCTTCATCGGCATTTCGCTGGTGTTCCTGGCTGCGCTGCTGTTGGCGCCGCTCGCGACCATATTCGTCATGGCGTTCGCAAAGGGAGTACACGCGTATCTCGCGAGCTTCGCCGACCCCGACACGGCTTCCGCGCTGCGCCTCACGCTGATTAGCGCACTGGTCGTCGTGCCCCTCAACACGCTGTTCGGCCTCGCCGCCTCCTGGGCGATCGCCAAGTTCGAATTCCGCGGCAAGAGCTTTCTCATTACCCTCATCGACCTGCCGCTCGCGATCTCACCAGTGATCTCGGGCCTGATCTTCGTCCTGCTGTTCGGCCTGCACGGCTGGTTTGGAACCTGGCTGCAGGATCACGACATCAGCATCATCTTCGCGCTGCCCGGCATCATCATCGCGACGATGTTCGTGACCTTTCCCTATGTTGCCCGCGAGCTCATCCCGCTGATGCAGCAGCTCGGCAACGACGAGGAGGAGGCGGCGATCACGTTGGGTGCGGGCGGCTGGCTGACCTTCTTCAGTGTGACCCTGCCGAAGGTTCGCTGGGGCTTGGTTTATGGCGTCATCCTCTGCAATGCCCGCGCCATGGGTGAGTTCGGCGCCGTCTCGGTCGTGTCGGGTCACATCCGCGGCGTGACGAATACGATGCCGTTGCACATCGAGATTCTCTACAACGAATACAACTTTGTCGGCGCATTCGCGGTGGCCTCGATCCTCACGCTGCTGGCCGTCCTGACCCTGGTCGTCAAGACGCTGGTCGAGCGGACAGGGTACCGACGACGGTAAGAGGAATGCTCGAGCGGTTCCAAAAGCTGTGGAGCACGTTATGGCCCGAACCGGGTAAGACGAGCCTCGGCTGGTGGCTCGTTCTCATCCACGTCGCGATCGTGTTGCTGGTGGGTGGCGGAATATCCTACTCGGCCATCAGCATGTTGCGTGACTTGGCGGACGACCAGGGCAAGGCCCGCGTGCAACTTGCGGGCGCGATGGCCCGTGAGGACTTGCGCCGCATGGTTGAAGACGCCGGCACAGCGGCTCGTGCGCTGGCGGAGCAACCGACCTTGGGGCGCCTGCTTTCCCAAGGTCGCACTGACGCTCTCCCATCCATTTTGCGGCGCGCCTGTGAGACCGCCGCGATGGACGCCTGCGCAATCTTTTCCGGTACGCAATTGACGTCGCAGAGCGGCCCGCCGTTGGATTGGCAGGGCATCGTCACCGACAGCACCGAACAGGGAGCGACATTCATGGCGCTGCCCTCGAACATGCGAGTGCCGCTATTGGGCGCTTATGCATCGATGGGTGACACGGAAGGCACCAGGGTATTCGTGGTGCGCCTGCTGAATGAAAAACTGGCGCGGGCGCTGACCCAACAGGTCGGTCTCGACGTGAAGCTCGTGGACTATCGCTCGTTCACGAACGATCCTGTCAACGCGTTCACACCGCTGTATTCCGCAGCGCTCGCCGACGGGCGCTCGGCGGTGCAAAGAGTCAGCTCGCAGGGGGTGTACGCGTCTTGCGTTCCGGTCTTCACCGCTACCGGAGAGGCTGTCGCTCTCATCGAAGCGCTGTTGCCGACGGCGGCCATCGATACCTCGTCGAGCCATCTGACACACAAGCTGTTGGTCACCGCGCTGATTCTCGCGGTATTGGCGGTGTTCGCCGGCGTCATTCTCAGCGAGTTGATTGCAGGACCCATCAAAGCCCTTACCGACGCAGCGGGTCGTCTCGGGCAAGGCGACTTTTCGACGTCCATTCCTCCCGGTGGGGCCGCGGAAGTCGGCTTACTGGCGCGTACGATGGAGGACATGCGCCGCAACCTCGTTGATCTGACGGGGACTCTGCGACGTCGGGAAGCCGAGGCGCAAGCGGTACTCGGAGGCATCGTCGAGGGCGTGTACGCGGTCGATAAGGACCGCACCATCCGATACCTCAATCCGCAGGCCGCGCGCCTCCTGGGTGTCACGCCGGAGCAGGCTGTAGGTCGCTTCTGCGGCGATGTTTTGAAGCCGTGCAGTGAGGAAGGCCAGCGTCCTTGCGACTTCCGCTGCCCGATTCTGCAGGCGCGCACCGATGGCAGTGCCAAGGCCGTCGAGCACTTGCAGGTGGCGGGGTCCGCGGAACCCCGAACGACAGTCATCGCCAGCTCAGGCGTCGTCGATGGATTGCAGGTGCAGGTCATCCGTGACGAGACCGAACTCGAAGCCGTGCGACGTGCGCGCGACTCCGTGCTAGCGAATATCTCTCATGAGTTCCGTACACCGTTGGCGGCGCAGCTCGCTTCCATTGAGCTGCTGTTGGAGGGCATGGAGACCCTCGAGCCGGCACAGCAGAAAGAGCTCGTGATGTCGCTGGAGCGAGGGGCCTTACGATTGACGCGTCTGATCGACAACCTGCTCGAAAGCGTCCGCATCGAATCGGGGCAGCTCAACATCCGCCACCAGAGTGTCGACCTCGCGGAGGTCGTGGAGGATGCGCAGGCCCTGATCGGGTCGCTGTTGACACTCCGACGACAGACACTGGAAGTGACGCTGCCCGAAGGACTACCCTTCATCGACGGCGATATGCCGCGTCTGACGCAGGTGTTCGTCAACCTTCTGGCGAATGCCAACAAATTTGCTCCCGAAGGCAGTATTGTGCGTATCGGCGCCGAAGTCAGCGACGAACACATGCTGACGTGGGTGGAGGATGAGGGCCCGGGGCCCGCGGCCGGCGAGAGCGATGCCATCTTTGCACGCTTCCAACGCGGCTCGGGCGAAGAGCCGGAACCGGGTGGCCTCGGCCTGGGGCTGTGGATCGTGAAGTCGATCATCGACCGTCACGCCGGCACCATCGCCTTGGTCCGCACGGAGCACGGCCGCACCAGATTCACCATTACTTTGCCAATTGAGGTGACCGCATGAAGATGCTGATCGCGGATGACGATCGCGATCTGCGCGAGCTCATCGGATTCACGCTCACCCAGGCGGGCTACCTCGTCCTGAAGGCGGGCGATGGTCCGAGCGCGGTGCAGACTTTCGAGAACGAGTCTCCGGACCTGGTCGTGCTCGATATCAACATGCCCGGGATGAGCGGCTTCCAGGTGTGCGAAAACATCCGCAAGCGCTCGCGCGTGCCCGTGATCATGTTGACGGTTCGCGGCGAGGAGGAGGACCTGGTTCGTGCGCTGGAGCTCGGTGCCGACGACTACCTGACGAAACCCTTCAGCCCGCGGACGTTGCTCGCGCGTATCAAAGCGCTACTGCGACGGGCAGGTATGGAGAACACCGCGCCTCTCGCGTCGGGCCGCGTCACTCTCGATATCGAAGAGCACACGGTGCAGATCGGGCAGTTGGACCCTGTGCGCCTGACGAAGCTCGAACTGCGGCTCCTGCAGATGCTGCTCGCTAATGCCGGACATACGGTCAGCTCGGACCGGCTCCTCATCCAGGTTTGGGGTCACCGCAACTCCGGTGACCGGCAGTTGTTGAAGCAGTTGGTGCATCGCCTGCGGCAGAAGATCGAGACCGATCCGGCTACGCCGCAGCTTCTGCAGACGGCGTCCGGCGCCGGCTATAAGCTCGTCGTAGACTGAAAAGGCCCGGCAGCGGCTTACGCGCCTGTCGCGCCCTAGCTTACGCCGCCGTCCCTAGGCCTCCGGGGCTCGCGCCCTCAGGTCGCGCCTTAGTCCTACAACAGCGGTAACAAAAATTCCCCTCGTTTGTAACCGCATCGCTACTGGCTTGATATCAACCTTCCGCTAGGCTGCCCTTCACCGCAGTCTCGGAAGCTCGCCAGTGACCCGTTTACCGCGAACTATCGTGATCGTCGGCGCCGGCTTCAGCGGCACCGCGGTTGCCATCAACTTACTTCGGCTTTCCTACTGGAAGCCCGTTCGAATCGTGCTCGTCGAGCGCGCGGAGCAGATGGCTCGCGGCACCGCGTACGCCGACAAGGCCTACCCCTACTTGTTGAATGTCCCCGCCGGCCGGATGTCACTCAACTCGAGCGATCCCCTCGAGTTTCTCGAGTTCGCGCAGCGCAGCCTTCCCACTGCCACCGCGGATGATTTCCTGCCTCGCCCTCTCTACGGCGCGTACCTGCAGGCCTCACTCCACGAGGCCGAGTTGGCTTCCCCGTCACACGTGCACCTCCACCGGATTCACGGTGACGTTTGCTCCATCCAACGCCTCGGCAGCTCCACGCCTTTCCGGGTTGAGCTCCACGACGGCAGCAGCTTCGTCGCCGACGACGTGGTGCTCGCGCTGGGCAATCCGCCCCCCGCCCACATCCCCGGCATCGCCCCCCTACTCGGCTCTCCTTGTTACGTAGCCGACCCCTGGCGCACGCCCCCTCAGTTCCGTTCTAACGAGACGGCCCTGATCCTCGGCACCGGCCTCTCCATGGCCGACACAGTGCTCGCCGGCAGCGACACCGCTTCCACCGCGCCGACACACCGAGCGCTCAGCCAACTCGAACCCACACGCGCGCGTTCATTACTCGACGCCGCGCAGAGCGAATTCGCGCCCCGCGCGCATGGCGACGCTACACACGCCGAGCCCGCACGTCGCGACCCCACTCACGCCACGCTCTCACCGCGCGACATCGCGCAGGTCAACACCACGCATGGCGAGACCGCGCACAGCGAACTTGCTCCCTGCGCGCATCACGACGCAGCACACGCCGGCGCCGCCGCGCATCGCGCGACCACCCATCTCGACGACGCGCACGGCGGTCTTGTTCTCCGGGCGTATGCCCAGCCAGCACACGCCGACGCGGCACGTCGCGACCCCGCGCACTGCGCCACACATATCGGGTCTGCCCATCTTGAGGCCGCGCGGCACGACGGTCAGAGCGGGGCACTTGCCGGCCGATCGGCATCGTCGAGCGCGGTGACCTTCCACGCGATCTCTCGTCGCGGGTTGGTCCCGCCCTCGCAAACGGCATTTCGCCACGCCGGCTGCGACGACGGCAGCGCGCTCTTGCGCGCGGCATCACTGTCGGCTCGGCGCTTAATGCGCGCCGTCCGCGAGCTTACTGACGACGTCCAACAGCGCGGCGGCGACTGGCGCGAAGCCATTACCTGCGTCCGCAACTTCGCGCCCGCAATCTGGCAGCGCCTCTCAACTCGCGAACGCAAGCGCTTCCTGCGCCACGCGCGCCCTTACTGGGAAGTGCACCGCCACCGCCTTCCGCAAGAGACTCTCACGAAGCTCCATGAACTCCGGCGCGCGGATAAATTCCACGTCCACGCAGGCCGCATCCTCAACTTCGAGCTCATCGGCGAAAAGGTGCGCGTAACTTACCGCCCACGCGGCACAGACGAGGTCGCAACACTCCTGGTAGACCGCGTCATCAACTGCACGGGCGCGGACTACAACCCCGCCCGCTCGCACGACCCACTGCTGAGGTCCCTGCTAACGCAAGGTCTGGCGACCTCCGACACGCTGGGCCTCGGCCTACGCACCAGCACTCACGGCGCGCTGATCGACTCGCACAATCGAGTCGCCTCAAACCTTTATTACATCGGCCCCATGCTGCGCGCGGACCACTGGGAATGCACCGCCGCGCAAGAGCTCCGCGTCCACGCCGAGCGCCTCGCCCACCATCTCGCAGCTCCCGCCGTAAAGCTTGTCCCAGCCGTCGCCCGGCGCGCGCCAGAAAGTGCCTCGCACAGTCTCGTGCACACACCCCCTCGAGAGCGGACGTCCCCCATCCCGCCATCTCTCAGCATACCCCCAGCGCCCACAATCTGACGCCGCTGCTGCATCGCCGCTCCTATGGTCGGGGGGATGCTCAGCGCGCCGCTGCTGTCGTTGGTGATTCCGGCCGCCTATCGACTGATGCGCCCGCGGCGAAATCCAAATCCGTATCCGCTGCCGCCGAGGCTCTGACAGCTCGCTCCTTCATACGCTGTGCCAGACCTGGCTCATCTGGACAATTCGATGTGAGCCACGGCGCTCGCGTCCACTCCCAAGGGTTGAGGATCTCAACACCCATCGGCTCGAAATCCCGCACATTGCGTGTGACGACGGTCATGCCGTGGACCAGGGCAGTCGCTGCGATCAAAGCATCCCGCATGGGTTTTGGGTCCGGTACGTGCAATCGCGGATGCGCGAAGACCACTTCGGGCTAAAGAATTCGTGGGCCGCCAGTGTCAGGAGGACATCGCGCACGAGCATGGGAAACATCGTGCATGCGTCCAACACGGCCGTGAAGCGATGAACGGAACCATCTAAAGGTCGTATCCGCCCGCGTCTTCGCTCGCCTTAACGAGTTCGTCCAGCGCGGCTCGACGGTTTACCTGCATGGTTTTCTTATAGGCCAATACGTCTTTCATGCGCACGCGCCGATGCCGCCCGATCTTTCGGTGCGGGATCGCGCCTGATTCCAGAATACCGATCAGAAACGGACGTGAGACGCCGAGCAGTTCAGCCGCTTGCTTCGTAGTCAATTCAGAGGATTCGGGATCGAGAACAAACCTCTGCTGGCGGGCCATGAGCGTGATGGCCAGGTCGATCACCGACTGCGCATGAGACGTGGCCTGAGGGATGTGTCCGTAAAGCGGTGCTTGACTGAGCTGTAGCACGCAAGAGGTTGTGACAGGTACTGGCATTCCCGTGGGCTCAGGTAGTCGAGTTCCTGCTGCGGCCAGTGTAAGTGCGTGCCACATACACGCAATAAGCGGAGGGACAAACGACAAGGACAAAGCCCGGTACCAGCATCAAGACGTCAACCAGCAGCGAGTCAGTGTTCCAGGTGTTAGCTATGGCTAGCATCACCGAATACAGCCAAGCTCCCACATAGAGCGAGGCGGAAAGCCACATCAAATGCTGCGCCCACCGACTGCGACTCAGGAGCAGCCAGCCCGCCAGGGCAAATGCAGTGACAAAGATCAGCCAAACCCACCCCGTGTGCCGCGTTACGATCCAGTACAACGCATAGGCCGCATAACCAAGTGCCATTGCCGAAGCCAACCAAACATGAAGTCGGGCGCGAGTCGAGATGCTCGCCGAGTTGCCAGGCTGGCCAAGTACGTCCGCAGCGGACCCAGTATCGTGCACCCGGGCTCGGGGAGGCGCATATCGATGGTCCATTTTCAGCTCCCGAAAATCCTTGGGGAATAATCTACTTGGACCTCGGGCAGAGTGTCCGGGAGCGGTCTCTCAAGTCCAACGTCAAAACGGCACAGCAATCTGAGGAGGCATGTGGCGGTAGGAGTGAGTCGCCAAAATCACCGCATTGAACTTACGTCGTCGCCCGCCGCTTACCTGGCGGTTCGACCAGCTGGCGTCCTTGAAATGCAGGATCGCGCCCCCGTGAGGAATTCCTGGAGTGTGGCTTCATCGGTGCTGGCCCAGAAGCTCGAGGAGTGTGAATCCGTGCGCGAAAGCGCCGCTGCGTCCGTTGCGGTTTTATTTGGGGGCATCCTGTCGGAAGTAACTTAATGCGATCTACGCAACGAATTCTGTATTTTTGGGAGCAACATCTTTACAACAATTTGCAAATTCAGGATAAGCTGCCCCCAGCATTGTGTACATTCTCCGTCGCACACTGCTGATTGATCACGGCGACGGTCCTCACAAATGATTTGGAAGGGAGTCCAGACTCGGCAACCGCCGCTCACACCAACGAATATCACCGGCCGAGAGGCTGGTTCGAATACAAACGAAGTTGATCAGGGTCTCGTGTTGCCGGTCCCGAAGGGGACTGCCGCACGTGTAGGGAGAGTCATGCAGAGGGTGGGAGGTAGCCCCGTGCCCGCAGCTCGGAACGGAATTGGTGCAGATGGGATTGCGCGGCACCGTCGCGGTGAAAACACGGGCCGCAGCGCCGGGGCAGGGCATAGACGATCCGGGCGTTCAAAGAGCGACAACACGAAGTGTGTCTGAGCTGCGGAGCGAGATGACCATGCCCATCAAACAAACACTGGCCTCACTGGTTCTCGTTGCTGCCAGTACAGCCGCGGGGTCGGACCGCCCTCGAGTAGTCCGCTCCTCGCGACTGTACGTGACGCAGCCCTCGCCCTCGTCTAGCAAGTTACAAGGTTTCAAGAAATCCGAACTTCCGTGACTGCAGTCCGCACGTAGCCCGCGCGACGGCCGCGACCAATGCCCTCCACAATGGCGCGGACATCGCCAAGGTCCAGGAGTGGCTCGGTCATGCGAGCATCGCGACGACTTGGTGTACGCCCGGCGGAAGACCCGACCTGAAGACTCGCCGACTTTCAAAGTCAGCTACTGACTCGCGGCTGGGGTTGAAGACCACGGTCGGCGTCAGACCCCACCAGTGGCGCCGGCACGCACGCGCTCGCCGACCCGCGGCCAGTTCCCGACAGCAAGCTAACGCGCTGCCAATAGGTCGCGCGCTCCGGCCGCGGCTCAGGGCGCGTAAATCTGATCGAACACCCCACCCTCGCTGAAGTGCGCCTTCTGCGCCTTCGCCCACCCACCAAAATCAGCGATGGTCACCAGGTTCAGCTTTGGATACCGGTCGGCATACTTCGCCGCGACGTCCGGGTCGCGCGGCCGATAGTAATTGCGCGCGACAATCTCCTGCCCTTCCTTGCTATACAGATACTGCAAATACGCCGTCGCAACCTCTCGCGTCCCCCGGCGCAACACGACCTTGTCGACGACCGCCACCGGCGGCTCCGCCAGCACACTGACGGTCGGCACGACCAACTGCAACTTGTCGGCACCCAACTCTTTGATAGCCAGCAGCGCCTCGTTCTCCCAAGCGATCAATACGTCTCCGAGCCCACGCTGCACAAACGTGGTCGTAGCCCCACGCGCGCCCGTATCCAACACCGGCACATTCTTGTACAACTTGCGCACGACCTCTTTCGCCGTCGCGTCACTTCCGCCCGGCTGCTTCAACGCCCAGCCCCACGCGGCCAGGTAATTCCAACGCGCCCCACCGGAGGTCTTCGGGTTCGGCGTAATCACCTGCACGCCCGGCTTGACCAGGTCGCTCCAGTCCTTGATCCCCTTGGGATTACCTTTGCGTACCAGGAATACGATCGTGGAGGTGTAGGGTGAGCTGTTATCCGGATAGCGGCTCTGCCAGTTGATCGGCAGCAACTTCCCCTGCGCGGCGACCGCATCGATGTCAGCAGCCAACGCAAGCGTCACGATATCGCCTTGCAACCCATCGATGACCGACCGTGCCTGCTTACCCGAGCCACCATGCGATTGGTTGACTTTGACGTCCTGCCCGGTCTTCGCTTTCCAATACTTCGCGAACGCGGCGTTGTAATCCACGTACAACTCGCGTGTCGGATCGTACGAGACGTTCAGGAGCGTGACCCCAGCCGCGCTCGCCAGCGACGGTACCAACAACGTTGCGGCGAACATCGCGCCGAGCACCGCCAGCCCCAACCCCCTCGCTGCCCGCGGCAGCCAGCTCTTCGATCGCATCAATTCTTACTCCGGTGGAAATCTCGAGAATTGTAGCGGGTGGCCGGTTATAGAAGGGTTATGCGCTTAGACTCGAATGATCGTAAGACCAAACCGTCAGCGTGGCCGCCGCGCAGGGCAGGTCTGGAGCGCTCAGGTAAAACCCAGCGCCCGCATCAAATGCGGCTCGAGTGCCTCCGCAGCCGCATCGACAGTGCCAGGGCCGCCCAGGTCCGCCAGCCGCGTCATCTGCAAGCCTTGATATCCACAAGGATTGATGCGCCCGAACGGCTCGAGGTCGAGACTCACGTTCATGGCCACCCCGTGATAACTCGCGCCCCGTCGCACGCGGATCCCAACGCTCGCCAGTTTCCGCCCCTCGACATACACGCCGGGCGCGTCCCGCCGAGCCTCCGCGACAACGCCATAGTCCGCCATCAACCCGATGACACTCCGCTCGAGCGCCGTCACGAGATCGCGAATACCCAAACCCGACCGCCGCAGATCAATCAGCGGGTACACCACGAGCTGCCCCGGCCCGTGATAGGTCACCTGCCCACCACGATCGATCTGCACAACAGGAATATCCCCCGGCGCCAACACGTGGGCCGGGCTAGCATTCATACCCAGGGTAAAGACCGGTGGATGCTCGAGAAACCATATTTCATCCGGCGTAGTCGCATCGCGCTCATCGGTGAAGCGCTGCATCGCGCGCCACGTAGGCTCGTACTCAACAAGCCCCAAGCGCCGAATCACGGGCGCAGGAACGTCCCGAACCTTCTTACGCGATCCCGGACTCGCGCCACCGCCGACACCAGCGCCATCCGCACCGAGGCCATTCACGCACGCGGCCGCGCCAGCATCATGCGCACGAACGTCGCCCCCGGCCGCTCCAAGCGGCCGCTCGGCCACATTGACGCCCGCGTCACTCACTTCGCCAGGCTGCGATTATCCAGCCCCGCGTTGTTCCGGTTGAGCGCCTGCTCCGCCCGATAACTCGAGCGCACCAGCGGCCCGGACACACACTCCAGGAAGCCCTTCGCCAAGGCCTTCTCCCGCAACTCATCAAACTCCGGTGGCGTCACGAACCGCTCGATCGGCAGATGATTGGCCGTCGGCCGCAGATACTGCCCGAGCGTCACAATATCAACACCCGCCGCGCGCAGATCATCGAGCGTCTCCTCGACCTCCTGGGTCGTTTCCCCGAGCCCGAGCATGAGACTGCTCTTCGTCAACACGCTCGGCCGGTGACGCTTGGCATGCTCGAGCACCCGCATCGTCTGCTCATACCCCGCGCGAGGATCGCGCACCGGATGAGTCAGTCGCCGCACCGTCTCGATGTTCTGCGCAAACACCTCGAGCCCCGAATCAACGACCACCTCAACGTCCTTGAGCACGCCCTGAAAGTCAGGAGTCAGCGCCTCAACAGCCGTCTGCGGATTGCGCGCCTTGATCGCGCGGATGCATGCGGCGTAATGCGCAGCACCGCCATCGGCCAGGTCATCGCGATTGACTGAGGTTAGGACAACGTACTTGAGCTTCATGAGCGCAACAGTATTCGCTGCGTTCTCGGGCTCCTCGGCGTCCAGCCACCCGCGTGGATTACCCGTATCGACGGAACAGAAGCGGCACGCGCGCGTGCACACCGCGCCCATGAGCATGATGGTGGCTGTACCGGCATTCCAGCACTCGCCGATGTTCGGGCACTTGGCCTCCTCGCACACCGTCGCGAGCCGGTGCTCCTTGACGATGGCCTTGACGCCTTGGAATCCGGCGCCCGCAGGCGCCTTGGCGCGCAGCCACGCCGGCTTTCCGGAAAGAGGAGTCCTGACGGCGCTGCCTCCCTGCGCCTTGATGCCGTCGCGGATCGCCGTAAACCCTTGTGGTGTAAGGTATTTCTCGCCACTTCGCGCCCGTGCCGCTTCCTGGACGACGGGGATATCTTTTAGGTTCGACATGATGGGCATTGTACGGGGAAAGAGCCGTAGCTCCGAATCTGGGGACCCGGACAGTGCTTCTCAATGAATCCGGCTTATGCGGCACGGCGCCGGCCGACTGCGCGCGCCGTTCTCAACGATCGCTGATAGCGTGCGCTGCGGCCCGCTAAGGCGCCGCACTCGCCCACACGCCGGCTCATGCAGATCGGCCGATCGCGCGGCTAACGGCCCGCGGGAACCGCGCGCGCGCGAACTTCGGCGTCCAACGTCGCGAGACGTTGGGGCGTACCAACATCCGTCCATTCGCCACGGTGCACCTCGCCACGAAGTTGGCGCGCGGCGATAGCGCGCTTCAAGAGCGGCAACATTGGAAACTTGCCGGGTGAACACCCGGCAAAGAACTCCGGCCGGTACACCCCAACGCCAGAGTAGGTAAACCGATCAGCATCACGATCAACCACGTAGTCACCTTCGATCCCGAAGTCACCACGCGTGTTATGCGTCGGGTTAGGCACGAGAACGAGGTGCCCGGTCGCACCGTCCGCCAACGCGAGGTGCCCGTACTCAATGTCACTCCACGTGTCACCGTTGACGACGAGAAAAGGCCCCAACCCCAACAAGGGCAACGCCTTGAAAATGCCACCGCCGGTCTCGAGTGGCTCCGGCCCTTCTTCGCTGTAGGTAATGGACAAGCCGTAATCCCGACCATCCCCCAACGCAGCACTGATCCGATCGCCGAGCCAGGACAAGTTGATTACAACCTCCTTGATCCCAGCCCGAGCCAGCCGCGAGAGGTGATACCCGATCAACGGCTTCCCCGCGACAGGGACCAACGGCTTAGGCAACGTGTCCGTGATAGGCCGCATACGCTCGCCACGCCCGGCAGCTAGCACCATAGCCTTCAAGCCGCGACCCCCGAGCGTCCGCGGCCGACAAGCGCGCGTATCACCTCGTCACCCGCGGCAGCCCAACGACCGCTAAGCGCGCGAATCCTGTCGCCAGCCGCAGTGTCCCAGCGGCCGCGCAGCGCGCCGCGCATCACTTCGCCGCCCGCGCGCCAGCGGCCGCAGCTGCAGCCACCCGCGCATTCGCGCGAGGCAACTCCGGCACCACCCGCGCCTCCAAAAACCGCGCAAGCCCAGCCAACTCAGGGTACCGCCCGCAGGTATCCCGCACGTACTCCAACGTCAACGGCAAGTCATTCAAGTACCCAGCCTTGCCATCCCGGTACCACAGTCGCGCAAAAATCCCTAACACCTTGATATGCCGCTGCACCCCGATCAGATCGAACCAGCGCAGAAACTCGACATCATCGGCGCCACTCAGCCGAACGCCGGTGGCGCCGTAAGCTGACCGCAGCATCGCGCGATACTCGGCCACCCAACCCACGACCTGCTCCCGCGGCCAGGCGATGTAACAATCTTTGAGGACCGATGCCAAATCGTAACCAATAGGCCCCCGCAACGCGTCCTGGAAGTCCAGGATCCCGGGATTGCGATCACCTACCACCATCAGATTGCGCGAGTGGTAATCGCGATGAACAAACACCGCGGGCTGCGCAAGCGCCTCCCGGATGAGAAATTCAACCGCCGTGGAAATCATCGCCGTCTCTGACGAAGACAATTCCAGCGCCAGGTGCCGCCCCAAAAACCACTCCGGCATGAGCGCCATTTCGCGCGCCAGCGGCTCACGGTCATACGGAGCCAGCTCTGACGCAGCCTCACCCCCACGCGCCTGAATATCGGCGAGAACCCGCAGCGCGTCTCCATAAAGGCGCTCCGGATCGTCCCCGGCATTGAGCCGCGACAGATAATGAGTGCCCCCGAGGTCCTCGAGCAGCAAAAGGCCGCGCTCGACATCGGCCTCATGCACGTGCGGAACGTGCGCACCCAGCGATTCGAGGAGCCGGGTCACCTTCAGATAGGGCCGAACGTCCTCCTTCCCGGGAGGCGCGTCCATCACAACCAGCGTCTTTCCACTGTTAAATGCGCGGAAATAGCGCCGGAAACTGGCATCAGCCGATGCCGGCTCGACGCGCTCGGGTCGCAATCCCAGATCGCGCGACAACCATTCGTGAATAAGCGCGAGTCGCGCGTCGGTTTCAGGCATGCGGCGGCGTCGAGTTTTTAGCACCCTCGACACGAGGGCGCGCCATTATAATGCCGCCCTTCATGCAGCGTCTGACACCCATCACACTCGCCATACTGTCGTTTGGCGCACTCACCCCGTTGGCACATGCTGCCGACCCGAGCTGTCCCTCGCCGACGGTGCCTTCACTGCTCCCGCAGCAAGCGCCGGCCGCCACGCAAAAGCCGAAAGGCGTCGGCGCAGGCGGCGCGATAAGCGTGGACGCCGACCATAGCGACTACGACAAGAAGAACGACACGGCCATCTTCACCGGGCACGTCGTCATCCGCCAAGGCGAGCGCGAGATGAAGGCCGACCAGGTGGAGATCCAGAACAAGAGAAACATCCGGGGCCAGGGGGGCATCGATTACACGGACCCCCTCGTGCACATCCTGGGCTCTGGGGGCGACTACTCGCCGGAGGGTGGAGCGGACTTCAAGGACGCCCAGTTCCAATTGCTGCAGCGTTCGGCACGCGGCGCCGCGCAGACGATGAACCTCACGCCCGAGGGCATCCTCGACCTGAAGAACGTGACCTTCACGACGTGCCCCGCGAATGACGAGTCGTGGAACCTCAAGGCGAAGGACATCACGCTCGACACGCGCGCGAAAGTCGGCGAAGCACGCGACACGAAGATCGATTTCATGGGCGTGCCGATCCTCTACCTGCCGTACGTCTCATTCCCGCTCGGCGATGAGCGCAAGAGCGGCTTTCTCTTCCCGACGCTCGGTACCTCGTCCCGCGGCGGCGTCATGCTTTCAGTGCCGTACTACTGGAACATCGCGCCCAACATGGACTTCACGGCCGAGCCGTTCTACTACAGCCGGCGCGGCATCGACCTCGGCGGCGACTTCCGCTATCTCGAGCCGAGCTCCAAGGGGGAGCTGTCCTTCCACTACCTGCCGGATGACACGGTGTTCGGCGGCTCCCGCAGCGATGTCAGGCTGCGCAACTCCGCGGATCTCGCCGACAACCTGCGCTTCGTCGTCGACGCGGAGAATGTCAGCGACCCACAGTACTTCCAGGACTTCTCCCAGGGTCCTGAAGGCACGAGCACGGCCTTCGTCGAGCGCCGCGCGACCCTCGCCTACCGCGACGAACATTGGCGCATCGACGCCGAAGCCCAGCACTACGAGACGATCGACAACACTCTGCCCGAGATCTACCGCCCCTACGCACGCGTCCCGAGCATCACGGCCAGCGGCGACTTCGGCTGGGGACCGGACAGCCTGTTCCGTTACGGCTTCGATTCCGAAGTGGTGCACTTCGATCGCGACGTAGCCAACATCATCGGCAATTGCGCGAGCGCGATCCCCAGTGCGCCGGGACGTCAGCAAGTGATCTCCCCGTGCGTGACCGGCTGGCGCATGGACGTTGTCCCCACGATGTCACTGAATCTCACGGCTCCGGGTTATTTCTTTCGTCCGGCGGTGTCCTATAGCGCGACCCAGTACGAGTTGAACAACACGATACTCGGGGAAAAGACGTCGCCCGCGCGCGCGCTGCCGATCGCCAGTGTCGATGCCGGACTGCAGTTCGAGCGGGACCTGGGCTCCGCGGCCAACCGCAAGCTGACACTCGAGCCGCGCATGTTGTATCTGTACGCGCCCTACCGGAACCAGGACGACATCCCGGTATTCGACACGGCGCTGCCGGACCTGGTGCCCGTCGAGCTGTACCGTACCAATCGTTATGTTGGCGGCGACCGGGTGAGCGACGCCGACCAGGTCGCCATGGGCCTGACCAGCCGCCTGCTCGACGGCCACAACGGCCGGCAGTTCGTCGCAGTCACCGTCGGACAGATCTACTACTTCGAGACTCCGAAGGTCACGCTGCCTTTCGAGACGCCGCAAAGCGGTGCGCGCTCCGACTTCGTCACCCAGCTCGCCATCAACGCGTTCAAGGACTGGAATTCCAACCTGAGTCTGCAATGGAATCCGCAGGCCTCGCAGTTCGAGCGCGCCGATATCAACATCCAGTACAAGCCGGACGCCGACAAGGTCGTGAACCTCGCCTATCGGTTCGCGCGCGGCAGCATCCACCCCGCGAGCCAGTGCAATATCATCGACACCACGGCGACGGGAAACGCCCAGTTGCTCGCAGCCCAGTATTCGCAGGCCGGCATCTGCGGGTTCGAGCAGGTCGAGGTTTCCGGCGCGTGGCCCATCGCCGGCCGCTGGAATGTCTTTGCCCGGGAGGTCTACTCCCTGCAGGACAAGCAGCCGCTGGAGAGTTTCGCCGGCTTCGAGTACGGTTCGTGCTGCTGGCGGATTCGCTTTGGAGCGCGCCGCTACGTGAGCAGGCGCCCGCCGACGCCGACGGGCCCCATGACGCCGACGGGCCCCCAGGCCGGCCTTGAGGCCGGCCCGCAGGACACCGCGGCCTGGCTGCAACTGGAACTCACAGGCCTTGCAAGTGTCGGATCTGCGTCCGATACCTTCCTGGTCGACGAGATCCGCGGCTATACGCCTGCGGAAGCGAACTCGCAAAAACTATTCAAGGGCCCTTGAGAGCCTTTCAAAGACGAAGGAAAGCCATGCGCTGGTTGCTGTCCCCATTGTCCCCCCGCTCCCTGCTATCTCGCCGGCTGCTCGCCGCCATCGCCTGCGGATGTGCCGCCCTCCTCGTTCAGACCGGTGCTTCCGCGCAGACGCGCGAGCTGGCAACGAAGGGAGAGCTGCTGGACCGGGTCGCCGCGGTGGTCAACGACGGTGTGGTGCTCGCCAGCGAGCTCGATGACCAGATGGCCATCGTCACCGAGCGCCTGAAGCAGCAGAAGCTCGAGCTGCCCCCGCAGAACGTCCTGCGCCAGCAGGTGCTGGAGCGCCTGATTCTGCAGGAGATCCAGGCCCAGCGCGCCACCAAGGCCGGTCTCAAAGTCCCCGACGAGACGCTGAACTCGGCCCTGAGCGAAGTGGCCCAGCGTAACAACCTCCCGCTGTCGCAGCTCCCCGAAGCCCTGCAGCAGCAGGGGATCGACTACGCCGCCTACCGCGAGGACATGCGCAAAGAGCTCACCCTGGGCCTGCTTCGCCAGCGTGACGTCCTGCAACGCATCGCGATCACCCCGCGCGAGATCGACCAGTACATGGAGAAGGAATCGAAGTTGCCGGCAGCCGACGAGGAATACAACGTGTCGCACATCCTGATCGCGGTCCCCCAGGAAGCGACCCCGGCGCAGCTCGACGCGGCCACCAAGCAGGCCGAGGACGTGTATACACGCGCCAAGGGCGGCGAGGACTTTGCCAAGCTGGCGCTGGCCTACTCCAAGAGCCAGACGGCCCTGGAAGGCGGGTCGCTCGGCTGGCGCAAGGGCGGCGAGCTCCCCACGTTCCTGACCGACACGATCGCCAAGCTCAAGCCCGGTGAGGTCGGTGAGCCCCTGCGCACGCCCACGGGCTTCCACATCATCCGGCTGAACGAGGTTCGCGGCGGCGGCAAGAAGACCATGGAGAGCCAGGTCCACGTCCGTCACATCCTCATGAAGACCACCGAGCTGGCCGACGATGCGACGGTCAAACAGAAGCTGACCACGCTGCGCGACCGCATCCTCAAGGGCGAGGATTTCGCCGGCCTCGCGCAGGTGAATTCCCAGGACCCCGGCTCGGGGGCCCAGGGCGGCGACCTCGGCTGGACCGGCCCCGGCACCTTCGTTCCCGAGTTCGAGGCGGCGATCGCCAACCTCAAGGAGGGCGAGATCAGCGAGCCGTTCCACACCCAGTACGGCTGGCACATCGCCCAGGTTCTGGGCCGCCGCGAGTTCGACAACACCGACGAGATCAAGCGTCGTCAGGCCATCGAAGCCATTCGCGCCAGCAAGGCGGATGAAGAGACCGAGCTGTGGCTGCGCCGCCTGCGCGACGACGCGTACGTGGAAACCAAACTCTGAGTACCGGCTCCCCTCGCGTCGCGCTGACCTCAGGCGAGCCTGCCGGCGTCGGGCCGGAGTTGTGCCTCGCGCTGGCGCGTCGCGAGCTCGCCTGCGAGTTGGTGTGTCTCGCCGATCGTGACCTGCTCGCAGAACGTGCGCGCCGCCTGGGGTTGAACATCGAGCTGCGTGCTTACGGCGGCACCAGCCGACGCCACGAGCCGAACACACTGACTGTAGAACACCATCCTCTCGCGGCTCCGAGTGAGGCGGGGCGGCTTGACACCGCCAATGCCCGCTATGTCCTCGATCTCCTGGATCGGGCCACCGACGGCGCAATGGCCGGCGAATTCGCCGCAATCGTTACAGCCCCCGTTCACAAGGGTGTCATCAACGACGCCGGCGTCCCATTTACCGGCCACACCGAATACCTGGCGGCGCGTACGCACGCCCCTCTACCCGTCATGATGTTGGCATCGAAGGTAATGCGCGTGGCGCTCGCAACCACCCATCTGCCGCTGAAAGATGTCAGTGCCGCGATCACGACCGAATCGCTCACCGAGGTTGTTACGATCCTCCATCACGACCTGGTCAGGTGGTGGGGAATCGAGCAGCCGCGTATCGCAGTCTGTGGCCTCAACCCGCACGCGGGAGAGAGCGGCCATCTCGGGGACGAAGAGATCCGTGTAATCATCCCGGCCATTCAACGTCTCGCCGCGCGCGGCTTGAGAGTTAGTGGGCCGCTGCCGGCGGACACGGCGTTCGTACCTCGCATCCTGGCTGACTACGATGCGGTACTGGCCATGTATCACGACCAGGGCCTGCCGGTGATCAAACACGCCGGCTTCGATACGGCAGTCAACATAACGCTCGGGCTTCCGATCCTGCGAACCTCGGTGGACCACGGCACGGCGCTCGACCTTGCCGGCACCGGCCGTGCCGATCCGAGCAGCCTGGCCTCCGCCCTCTGCCTGGCGATCGAGCTGGCCGGCAGCGCCCGGTAACGGCGCAATCCGCCGATGAATACCCCGACAGCCCCACGGCAACCACCGCGTCGCAAGCGCTTTGGCCAGCACTTCCTCCACGACCCAGCGGTACTCGAGAACATCGTGGCCGAGATCGGCCCGCGCCCATCCGATCACGTGGTCGAAATCGGACCGGGCCGCGGTGCACTGACGCGGCTGTTGCTCGAAGCAGGCGGCGGCGCACTCGATGCGATCGAGATCGATCGCGACCTGGCCGCCCTGTTGCGCACCGAGCTGGCGGACTATCCACGCTTCACACTGCACGAAGTCGACGCGCTCGAGTTCGATTTCACCCGGCTCGCCGCCGCACGGGGCGGCAAGCTCCGGATCGTGGGCAACCTGCCGTACAACATCTCGACACCCCTTTTGTTCCATCTCCTGAAACATGCCCCGGCGATCGAAGACCTCCACATCATGCTGCAGAAGGAGGTCATCCATCGCATGGCAGCACAGCCCGACCAGGCCGACTACGGACGCCTGACCATCATGCTGGCGCCCTGGGTGACCGTCGAGCGGCTGTTCGACGTTGGACCCGGGGCATTCAGACCACCGCCCCGGGTGTGGTCCGCGGTCGCACGCCTCACTGTAAGACAGCAGCCCGCGTTCACGGTCAGCCCGCATTTCGCGGCGATCGTGGCGGCTGCTTTTTCCCACCGTCGCAAAACGTTACGTAATGCGCTGCGCGGTCTCGTCAGCCTGGAGCAGATCGAGAGTGCCGGCCTCGACCCTGGCGCGCGACCCGAGACTATCGCGCCCGAAGCATTCAACGAGCTCGCCAAAACTCTGTCCCAGGGGTCCTGACGGGCTCGATAAGTGACACCGGCGGTCTCAACGCGTAGGCTGTAGCAAGAGTGTTGTGCGCGTGAGGACCACTGCAATGCCGCTGTATCGTCGCATCCTGGTCGTGGTTGACCTGACGGAAGACAGCCTGGTCATTGGTCGCCGCGCACAGGCGCTGGCCACGACGTTCGGCGCCGAGATCGAGTTACTGCACGTCGTGGAATTCGTGCCCGTCGAGCCGATGGGCGAGACGCTGATGCCCTCGGTGCAGATCGAGGATGAGCTCATCGAACGCGCCCGGCAGCGCCTTGCGACATTGGCCACCGATCTGGGCATCGCGGGCTCCGCCGCCCGTGTCGAAGCCGGAAATGTAAAGTCGGAGATCGTGCGCGTAGCGCGCGAGCACAACGTGGACCTCATAGTATTGGGTAGCCGGGAGCGGCACGGGCTGTCGATACTCGTGAACCTGACCGAGGACACCGTACTGCACGCCGCGCCTTGCGACGTTCTCGCGGTACGGGTTCCAACGGGCGCGCAACGCCGCTAAATTCACCGGCCAGATGTCTCTTCCAGTGAACAAGATCAGGGTCGAGGTCGAGACGAGCTACGTCGATGAGCAGTCCGACCCGAACGAGCGGCGTTACGTTTTCTCGTACACGATCACCATCCGCAATGAAGGGGCGGTGCCGGCGCGCCTGCTGACACGCCATTGGATCATCACCGACGCTAACGGCAAGGTGCAGGAAGCCCGCGGTGACGGCGTCGTCGGCGAGCAGCCGCACCTCAAGCCGGGACAAGGCTTCCGCTACACCAGCGGTGCGGTAATCGAAACACCCGTGGGCGCGATGCAAGGCACCTACGAGATGGTCGATGACGATGGCCAGCGCTTCGACGCGCCCATCCAACCCTTCCGCCTGGCGATGCCCGGAATCCTACAGTGACCACCGGGGCCCTCGCGTGACTCGTTACGCCATTGGCGACGTTAGCGCGCCCGCCCAACCTCTCCGCCTCACCATGCTTGGAATCCTCACGTGACTCGCTACGCCATTGGCGACGTGCAAGGTTGTTATACCGAGCTGCGCGAGCTGCTGGCGCAGCTAAAGTTCTCGTCGGACCGCGACCAGGTCTGGTTCGTGGGCGACCTCGTCAACCGCGGTCCGCAATCGCTCGAAGTCCTGAGATTTGTGCGCGCGCTGCAGGACAATGCGGTGACCGTCCTCGGCAATCATGACCTGCACCTGCTGGCGGTAGCTTGCGGTAGCCAACGCAGGCGCAAAGCCGACACCATCGACGATATTTTCAGCGCACGCGATCGCGACGATCTGCTCGGATGGCTGATGTCACGTCCCCTGGCACATCACGAGCGCGGCGACCTGATGGTGCACGCGGGTCTCGTGCCGCAATGGAGTGTTGCAACGGCGCTCGCGCTCGCGCAAGAAGTTGAGGCCGCCCTGAGCACCGATCCACGGGCGCTGTTTGAAAACATGTATGGCGACGAGCCGACCCGTTGGAGCGACATGCTCATTGGCGCGCAGCGCCTCCGCTTCGCAATCAACGTTCTGACACGCCTGCGCGTGTGTACGAAAGAAGGCGAAGTTGACCTGAAGATGAAGGGCAAACCGCCGCGTGAGCAATCCAAGCTGCAACCTTGGTTCGATATCGACACGCGCCTGAGCAAGGGTACGCGCGTCGTGTTCGGTCACTGGTCGGCGCTCGGGTTGCTCGTGCGCAGCGATGTCGTCGGACTCGACTCAGGTTGCGTCTGGGGCGGCGCACTCACGGCGTTTGACTTGGACACTCCGCGCCCACCGATCGCGGTGCCGTGCAAGGGCTACCAACCGGTGGACGGCGAGTAGCGAGTCCAGTAGCCCGTCTCACCAATGCTCGCCTACCGCGGTCGCCCCGCAGCGGCAAGTCGTCACGAAGCGGGCGTTGGATTCGGTCCCCAGGACACGACGATCTGCGGCGTCTTGGAGAAGTAGGTCCCCGGTGACAACTCGAGGACGACGGGTTTCGCGCCCTCGGTGGTCACGGGCAACACGGTACGCTGCCGCGCTTTGATCTCGAGCTCACCAATGGTACCGGGCATTACCTTGAAGGCGATGCGCACCGGCCACCCGGTTCCCTCGCGCGGCTTGAGGACAACACTTCCAGAACCGCTCGCGCCTTGCAGATCGACGATGAGCGTATTGCGCATCCAGTACTGCGGGAACGTGGCGGCGGCTCCTGCGTCACTCGCTTCATCCAGCTCGTGGACCTGCGGCGGTGGCGGTGCGGGCTTGTGATGCCATGGCCAGTGCAGGCTCGGAAGGTGACTGCAGCCTGCGAGCGACAGGGTGGTTAGTAAGAGCCCCACGGACACCACGTCCCGAGACAAGCTGCGCACGAATTTGACGCTCTTTTCGAGCATTACCCTCTCCCAAGCTGCCATCTGCTCATCCGATTATCAAAAGTCGCCCCTGGCGCTTTTGATCCGGGGCCCGAAAGGCGTGACTTTCGTTCCCTCGTTCGATTATCAAAAGTCGCCTTTGGCGCTTTTGATCCGGGGCCCGAAAGGCGTGACTTTCGTTCCCCTCGCCAGCGCGTAACATACGCGAATGGCCCGGGGGAAACACCGTATGGAACCGCTGCAATCTCTCAATTTCAAGCGCTGGATCGACGCAAACCGCCCTCTCCTGAAGCCCCCTGTCGGCAACAAGCGAGTCTTTCGCGACGGCGATTTCGTCATCATGGTGGTGGGCGGCCCGAACGCCCGCAAGGACTACCACGTCGACCCGGGGCAGGAGTTTTTCTACCAGCTCGAAGGCGACATGGTCTTGAAAACCATCCAGGACGGCAAGCCGGTGGACGTCCCGATCCGGGCCGGTGAGCTGCTCCTGCTTCCGGCGAATGTGCCGCATTCACCGCAGCGGTTCGCCAACACCGTCGGCCTCGTCATCGAGCGCCAGCGCCGCCCCGGCGAGCGCGACGGCTTCCAGTGGTATTGCGAGAACTGTGGCCATCTCCTGTACGAGGAGTTCTTCGAGCTCAAGGACATCGAGACCCAGTTTCCGCCGATTTTCGAGCGCTTCTACGCGAACCAGGACCTGCGCACCTGCTCGCACTGCGGGACCGTCATGGAGCGGAAGGGTTGAACGCGCGGATCAGCATAGGTAACCGCGAAGTCCGTATCGATCTGTCGAACCCGGTCAGTCTCGCGATCGACCTCGATTTTTCCGAGCGACAGCCGCGACACTTCGGCGCCCCGCCGGCGCGCTCGCGGCCCTTCGCGGTACCGGGTTTTTCAGGCTCCGTGGCCCAGGGGGCAAGCTGCAACTGCCAGACACTGACACTGATCCCCCACTGCAATGGGACGCATACCGAGTGTGTTGGACACCTGACACGGGAGTCGGCCGACGCCTTCCGCGTGACCCCGCTCGGGCTGCTGCCAGCGCTTCTCGTCAGCGTCGCGCCGGTTGACGCCACCAGGGCGGGTGGCGAAAGCACCGACCCGCAGCCCCAGGTGGATGACAGGCTCATCACCCGCCAGGGGATTGCGGCAAGTTGGGACAAAGCGGCACCTGTCCTCGAGCCCCGGGTGTTGGTGTTGCGCACGTTACCGAATGCTCCGGCCAAACAATACCAGGACTATACCAACCAAACACCGCCCTACCTGTCCCGCGAGGCGGCGGTGTGGCTGGTCGAGCGCGGCATCGAGCATCTGGTAGTAGACCTGCCCTCGATCGACCGCTCGCACGACGAGGGCCGGCTCACGGTCCACCGTATATTCTTCGGCTTGCCCAAGGGCTCCACCACGCTGGCCCAAGCCTCGCGCCCCAGCTCAACCGTCACTGAGCTGGCCTACATCCCCGACACGGCGCCCGATGGCGCCTATCTCATCGAAATTCAGGTGCCCGCCCTGGCCGGCGATGCCGTACCGAGCCGACCCCTGCTCCATCGTTTGCTAGCAACCTGATCATGACTCACCAAGCCACCCTCGATTACGCCCGCAGCCGCGACGCCGCCGATCCACTGCGCTCATTCCGCGACCGGTTCGCGCTGCCACGCGACGACCACGGGAAACCAACACTTTTCCTGT